>SMTZ1_10013567_pt1 | contig 22896 bp, 21 predicted proteins | sample DeeMarSWOR136_30_FD_25667 | JGI IMG/M metagenome (IMG submission 25667) | reverse complement strand
AAGTCACCTCTCTGTTGGATTGGTCTTTTTAAAACCTAAATTTTACACTTTTGGATTTCTTTACTCGATTCTCTTCCATTTTGTGTGGGTAGGACTCAACTTAGATAACTTAGAAGAGTATTCAGGGATGGATGAAGCAAGGACATCCCTGAATGCTTTCTAATCATTTACACACACAAAATGGAAGAGGACCCTTTACTCTTTCAACTTGATAATCTCTCCGGGAAGTGCCTCTGTCCACTGTCCATTGCTCAGGACGAGTTCTCCGTTGATCAACAGGTATTTAACTCCTTCGCTGTAGGCATGGGGATTGGATATTGTGGTTCTGATTCTGATATTCTCGAGGTCGAGCACCACAATGTCCGCTTTATACCCTTCTTTAATCCAGCCTCTATCATCCCAGTTCATGATCTGGGCGGGAAGCGATGTCTGAGAGCGAATGATATGGGAGAGAGAAGCCGTCTTCCTTTCTAAGGCATACTTTTTTATTTTATGCAGGAATGTGGAATAGGAGCGAATATGAGTCAGCCCTATCCCGAAGAAGGGTGCAGTCCCGTCACTCCCAGTGCCCACATAGTCTTTCTTCATGATGTACTCGATATCCTCTTCGCACATCCGCAGTGGGATGCACCTGGCTCCCATGAGCTCGAGCTCAATGGCTGTATCTTCTACTGATTTTCCCTTGATGGCCGCTACCCGCTCCAAAGACATACCTTCGAGTCTTTTCTCGACGCAGATGCCCACTAAAATATTTTCTGCACCTGCCCTTCTGTCTATGTATGTCTTGATCTGCTCGCGAATATTTTGAGCTTCATCCGGGTCGTTCATACGCTCAAGAAACAGCATCCTCTCCCTGGCGCTGCCCGGCCCTCTGAAACTTCCGGTGCTGACCAGGCTCCCGCCAACGAGCCTCACTAAATCTTTTCTAGGGAGTTCCGCGAGAAACTGCTCGTGACGCTCGGAGAGCGGGATGTACGGAGTTATCTTTTTATACAGGTCGAGTAACTGGTAATCTCTCAGATGGTCAAACACTTCTTCAACGTCATCTGAGTCAAGCCTATCATTTTCGTCCTCCTCTTCGTATTCCTGATTTCCTAGCCATGCGGATCTCGGGATAAGGCTCGAGTACGGATAGCCGCTCGAGAATCGATAGGGATACTGGTCAGCCGTCACTTTTAAACCCCTTGCCCGGAACTCTTCAATGATGGCACACGCTTCTTTGACGAGCCCCCAATTTGTCTTGGCCACGGCTTTAAAGTGAGAGATATGGACCGGAGCTCCTGATTTTTCCGAGATCTCAATGGCTTCCTTAACGGCCTTAAGAAGTTCCTCTCCTTCATTCCTCATGTGGGTGTGATAAATGCCTCCATAGGGAGCGATCACTTTCACCAGCTCTATGACCTCATCTGTACTGCCATACCTCCCTGGCAGATATTCCAATCCTGTGGATAATCCATAAGCTCCCTGCTCCATGGCTTCCTGGACCAGGGCCTTCATTTCTTCCAGTTCTTCTGGTGTGGGCTCTCTGTCTTCCATCCCCATCGCGAGCTCCCGGACCTGCCCGTGGCCGACCAGCAGGGCTGCGTTCGGTCCGATCCCCTCCTCAGACCAGAGTTTGATCAGGTCCTCTGCTTTCTCAAAAATGGGCCAGGCGCTGCGCCCGCACTGGCCAACGATAACCGTAGTCACTCCCTGCTTTAAATAATTGAGGCAGGCCCTGTTCTCAGGAAAATACATCCCGCTGTCGACATGAGTATGAAGGTCGATAAAACCAGGAGTGACGATTAACCCCTTGGCATTAATCACCTTAGCGGCTGTTCCATTTATCGATTTAGCTATTTTAACAATAACCCCGTCTTTAACAGCGACATCTGCCCGGATAGCCTGATTCAATGATCCATCAAACACTCTTCCGTTTCGGATCAACACATCATAGTCAGGACTATTCTCCGCTTGGACCGAATGGTCCATACCAATCCAAAGGGACAGAGATAAAAATAGAACCATACCCAAAAAAATAGTCTTTGTTTTCATAGGACCTCCTCCCTTAATCTCATTCAGGTATTCAAATTATAGAGAAAGAGCTGACCTGTCAAGAAAAAAGGTCAATAATATGAGCATTGGCTTCAGGCTTACTATATTTCAATAAAATTTCAAATTTTAAATGTTAAGATCCAACCCCCCCGGATTAACTGGACAAAAAAGAAGAGGGGTCGCATCTCAACATTTGACATTTCATCTATTTATTTAAATATTAAAAGAGAGGTCTTTTCTTTTGTAAAAATCAGGGAAAAAAGACGACAATATGAGAAATGTCAAATGTTGAGATGCGACCCCTTTACCATGGAGGTAAAAAGTCAGTGAAAAAGGGCATTCAAAGAATATTCTCTGATGTGGTCAAAACATATGAGCTTGTCAATCACGTTCTGACATTCGGCCTCGATATCATCTGGCGCAGAAAAGCGGCACGATTGGCTTCCAGGAAAGGAGGCTCTCATTGGCTGGATGTTTGCAGCGGCACCGGAGAGATGGCTCTGAATCTTTCTCGCCAAGCCGATAAGAAGGTTAAAATTGTCTCCGTCGACTTCTGCCCTCCCATGTTGGAGAGAGGGAAAGAAAAAAGGAATATTCCAAACCTCTCCCCTGTCCTTGCCGATGCAGTGTATCTCCCTTTTCCGGATGAGACTTTCGATATCGTGACCATTTCTTTTGCCACTCGGAACATCAATCCGAGGAAAGATGTGCTCATCAACCATCTGAAGGAATTCTGCCGAGTTCTCAAGCCAGGAGGATCCTTCATCAATCTCGAAACGAGCCAGCCACCTGTAAAAATGATACAGACGCTTTTTCACCTTTATATAAAACTGACGGTGAAGCCTTTAGGATACCTCATTTCGGGCTCAAAAGCGGGTTACAATTACCTCTCCTTCACGATTCCACGCTTTTATCCTTCAGAGGAATTTTCCTCTATCATCCGAGAGGCGGGTTTCTCTCAGGTCACACACCGTCCTCTTTTCTTCGGAGTTGCCGCCATCCACTCGGCTAAAAAATAAACAGTGACAGGCCCCTTTTTTATCGTTATTGTGGAGTTGAATGTTATCGTGTATCATATATCATCTTGAAAAAGGAAGAAGCTGTGCACAGGACAGCGGTCAAAATACTAAAAGCAAAGGTCGGGATTGAATCCACTGCTGAAGAAATTCTGCCTTCTTTTCCTCTTAAGATAGAGGTCAAATCTCTCCTGACAGATTTCATGGATGTTGAACAGATCCCTTATTCCGAAAACCTTGATGGATACATTTCTATCCATGAATCAGACGACATCAGCCTCTGGGGAAACCAGGGTTTCCTTTATAGATATTCACTCTTCCTCCTCGAAAAAAAGCACAGAATCTATAACCTCCATGCCTGTGCTCTCACCAGCCAAAAAAAGGATCATTTATACGTCGTGATCGGAGGAGCGGGCAGCGGAAAAACTGTCTATCTACTCAGCGGTTTGACTAAAGGATTGAGGCTTTTTTCCACGGAGACCGTGCATTTCCGGATTGATAAAAACAACATATCCTGGTTTATGGGCTCACTGGTTGACAACGTGAGGTTGGGCACGCTGATGCATAACTTTCCCCAGTACCTGCGTCATATCGACACTCAGGAGGCTGAGGACGAGTGGCAGAAAAAAATTGCACTCGACCTTTCTTCATACAAAAATGAGAGCGAGAAACTGGCGACACCCAGTGCGGTCACTATTCTGTTTCCCCGGATTGAAGAAGGCCGAAAAGGCTTTATCCTCATGCCCATCACAGACAGAAGAAAAGCCGCTAAAGCACTTTTTGACAATATCACCCAGAAATTATCAGAGACAGTTATCCTTTATGACAAACTTCCTGTTCTGGGATTTGACGAGGAGAAAATGGCTCAGAAACGGCTCTCTACAACCGGCCAGCTTGTTCAGCATAAATCGGTGATTCAAACAGCATCTGTTCTTTCCAATCCGGAAGATTGTTGGGGAGAGCTATTGGATTAAAGGAGAATAAAATGAGCATACCATGGGATGGAGTGATCGAGATGCCCGCTGGAGGAAGAACCTCCAAGCCCAGACAGACAGGCGTCACGATGGTGATCGATAAAGGACTGGGAGTCTCCCGCCTTGAGGATTTGATCGAGACTTGCGGGAAATTTGTTGATGTCATCCTTCTATGATGAGGCCCTTTTGAAGCGGAAGAATGAGATGATCACAGCATCCAATATAGATGTCATGCCAGGCGGGACATTTCTCGAAGTCGCGATCTGGCAAAAATCTATAGATAAATATCTCGACCGAGCCAAAGATTTGAGGTTTTCAGCGATCGAGATATCGGATGGAACGATCGAAATGGACAGCCAAACAAGGAAAGACAGTATCAAGAAATCTCTGGATAAGGGCTTTAAAGTCATAACTGAGGTCGGGAAAAAAGACCCTAAAGAGGTTCTTCCCATTTCCCTCATCCATCAGTTGATCGAAGAAGACATGCAGAATGGCGCATTCAAAGTTATCATCGAGGCGAGAGAAGCTGGAAAAGGAGTGGGAATCTTTGATGCAGAAGGAAAGGTCAAAGACGAAGAAATCGACAACATCATTGCTGGAGTTAAGGATACAGACTGCCTGATCTGGGAAGCGCCTTTGAAGAACCAGCAGCAGGCGCTGATCCTTCGTCTAGGGCTCAACGTAAACCTGGGCAACATCCCTCCGGATGAAGTTCTTGCGCTTGAAGCTCTAAGACAGGGTGTGCGAGGAGATACGCTGAAGAAAGCCTACCTGGAAAGAAAGGATTGGAAATAACAAGAGTATTTCCTTTGAGACCGGATACTGTCTCAAGAGATGCCGCGACGTCTGTTCCATCCTGAATTGGATCTCAATCTAACATTTTTGCTAGTGTACAATCTTGTTCGTAATTTTGATTTAGGAGGAAGCCATCGTAGACTCTTTTCTAATAAATCTCAAACAGATTGAAAGGAGGCTAAAATTACGATGGCCAACATCTTTGAGTATACAATAGTATTATAATAGAACAAATAATGTTAGGCAGAGATAGTATTATTGAGTTTAATCGGGCTAAGTCTTCATTCTTCCCGCAATATGTCAACCGGGTTTGAAACAGCCACTTTGTAGATGAGTGAGGATATTGTTATAAGCGATGTTACGACAATCAACGCAAATGTGAATACAAAAGGCGGCAGAGCGATCGGTATGTGGTATTCATAATAGGAATCAAACAGGGATTTCAACAGCAAGTATCCAAGCGGCGATGCAACAACTGTTGAGACGAGCAGTATAGTAACAAATTCTTTATTCACAATTCTTACCACATTGGCAATCGTGGCTCCCAGCACCTTGCGGATGCTGATTTCTCTCATCCTCTTATCAATGCTGATGGAAACCAAACCGAATAATCCCATGCAGGCAATAATCAATGTAATTCCCGCGGTGAATGAAAAGAGTCTGATTATATTATTCTGGTCTTTAAAGTACGACTCGAATACCTCGTCCTGAAAAAAACCACTGTAAGGAGTATCCGGTATCAATCTGGCCCAAGTCTCTTTAAGGTATTCTGCTGTTTGCGGCACAGCATCTGCCTTTACCCTGACCGAGAGGTAGCCAAACCTGTCTTCGGCGGCCATACGAAAAATCGCAGGCTCTATTTTTGAACGGAAAGAGGCGTAATGAAAATCATCCACGACCCCTATGATAAAAAACGTCTTTTTGTCGATGATAACTGTCTTCCCGAGTGGATTCTCCCAATTCATGCTCTCTGCGAATTTATTATTAATGACTATTGACTGGTCCAAATCTGTGCTGAATTTCCTATCGAAGAAACGGCCTTGTTTTAACCTGATTCCCATAGTCTCCAGATAATCGTATCCTACAAACAGACATTTGAGCTCGTATTTTGTCCCGGCGATCTCTGCAACTGCACCGCCCCAGCCTCTCCCGATATGAATCATTGACCCTGCGGCTTGAAGTATATCGGGATTTTTGTCAATCTCATTCCGGTAAATTGTATAATGCTTTTTACCATTAAGCTCGACAACAATGACTCCATTCTGATTATATCCCCAGTCTCTATTTCTCTGGTATCTGGCATTTTGGACAAGAATAACAGCAGTGGTTACAGTTATGAATGTTAATGCAAATTGAAATGTCAGCAGGATGCGTGTAAACAAGGATTTTCCTTTGGGCTTCTGTTTTCCTCTAAGTATATTTACCGGTTGGAAGCCGGATACATAAAACGCTGGATAAGCGCTCCCTCCCAGTGAAGTCAGTGCAATCATCGACACAAGAAATGCAGAAAGGCGCATGTTTCCCAAAAGATCTAATTTTAACGGGAGATCAAAAAGGTTGCTGAACGAGGGGATGAAGAACAGCTTGGCCAGTACTGTTCCCAGAATCAGGGCAAACAAGCAGAGCAGCGCATTTTCACCTATATATTGAGTAATCAGATGAACCCTGCGGCTGCCGAGAACTTTGCGAATGCCAATCTCTCTCAGTCTTCTTGTTCCTGAGACAATAGCGATATTCATATAATTAAAGCAGGCCAGCAAGAGAAGAAATGTCCCAAAGAGGGAAAGAGCAATTATTTCGGTAGGATGAGGTCCCCAGGAAATCCCTCCTTTTATTTTATGCGAATTTAATGAAAGCTCAGTTAAAGGTTCAAATATGTAATCCTCGACAGACCAGTCTTCATTGACATCATTTTGTAATTGGATATAGGGATGCATTTGTTCTTTTATGGCGTTGATATCGGCGGGATTTCTCACCTGGACAAAAGTCGCCCACGTCCATTGTTTCCAGTCGTTAAAATCTTTTAAACCCAGGTCTCGTTGTTTCTTGTAGGGGACAAGAAACCTAAACCGAATACTTGAATTCTCCGGGTATTTTTTTGTAACTCCGCCTACAAAAAAATCTTCAACAAATTTATCACCGAACTTGATTGTCAATTGTTTTCCCACAGGATTTTCATCTCCAAAATATTTCAACGCCATTTCTTCATCCATGAATAGAGTATTATGACTGAGCAGGGCATCCTTGTTTCCGGCTAATAAAGGGAAGGTGAACATGTCGAAAAAGCCTTCGTCCACAAACATAAAACGTTCATTGAAGACCTTGTCTCCATACTGAACAACACCTCCTCTTGTTTGAATTCGAACAGTGCGGATGATTTGTGGGAAATCATTCCCGACTGCAGGTCCTAAAGGAAGAGGCGAATCTCCCCAGATGCTGATCTGTCCATCTCTGTTTATGACATTTTCAACTAAAAATATCTGGTCTGTATTTTTATGAAAAGAATCCATGCTCGCCCAAAAATCAACAAACAGGAATACAACTATGCTGCACCCGATAGCCAAAGATAAACCAAAGATGTCAATTATCGAGAACAGTTTAGTTCTTAATATGTGGCGGTAAGCGATCTTGAAATAGTTTTTAAGCACGATTCCTTAATCCCTTATGTTTATTAGTACTTAAATGTTAACATTTATTTATACAAAGAAAAAATAAATTTTGATAGCTGAGCATCATTGACATCCTCATATCCTGCCAGCCGACTGTATACAGATTGGCGCAGCAGGTTGGTCAAATCATGCTGAATATTGGGCCCGTTCCGTTTATCGCTCATCATAGTAGAAGCTGAATTAAATAATTTTAATGCCTCACCAAGCTCCCAGCAGGCAAGCAGGTCCCCATCAGATGTCAATCTTGCGCCACGAAATTCAAGCTTAATTTTTCTGTTAAAACGAATGTTCAATCTTTCACCCTTTGCATGTTTCATTTTTTATGTCCTGATTAACCTCTATCTTGTTATATAATAACAATTTAGGGTGATTTTGTTAAGTGATTTTTGCGTTTAATATGGGGAATATGGGTTGAGTTAATCCACTCTTTCAAGGAGCTGGATGAGAACGAAGTGGTCACCTTCGGGAACTCTAATCCGGCACGATCTCCCTTTCGGCAGACTCACGACTTCATCATCCACCAAGACCTGGTATTTCCCTTCGACCAGAAACTGAACCCTGATATCTCTTCTCTCGATCGCGCGGATTTCAAAGGATATTTCATTCTCTGAATACAGGAACCGGCGGAAGACAGCGCTTCCGTTTGTCCGTAAAATCTCTCTATCCTCTTCTTTGAGCCTAATCAAAGTACGGGAAACATCCACCTCATAATGGCGGCCCTGGATAGACATTCTTGAAAGCTTCCCCTTTTCTTCAGGATTCCCCTTTTCTTCAGGATTGATCATCCCAAACCTGAATCCTTCCCAGGGAGTAAAATCCAGATATTCTTCCAGAGCAATTAAAGTGAAGAGGGGTCCCCAGCTCAGAAACTCGTGCCCTCTGGCAGCTCCGGTTCGCGCGTCGAAACTCTCTGGACAAAGCTGGTAATTCTCCCAGGTACGGAGAAATAACTCATAACTTCTTTTGGCAAATTCCGAAGCCACCGCATCAAACCGATACGCTTTCAATCCTTGATAGACGAGGTAATTAATGGGAGACCAGATGGCTCCTCTCCAGGAGAAATGGTCTCTATTAAAGGCCGGATCGTCTCGGGATATTGTGGGGATGATAAAGTCTCCCCAGAACTCTTTGGGATTGAGAAGATGCTTGTTCATCTGCAAAGCCATCGCTCTATCAGGAATCCTGGCAAGAAGAGGATAAAAATTGGAGGCTGCTTTTTTCGATGAAAATCTTCCATCCCAATGACGATCAAAATAGAAGCCTTCCTTATCATCCCAGAGCACTCTGTTGATCAAATCTTTCATCTCCTCGTATTCAGAAAGGTAGTGTTCGTAGTCTTCTCTCCTGTCCAGAATATCGGCAATTTGAGCAAGGCACCACGCATCCAGGCTGTAAAGGCTGTTCAGACTAACACTGTTCATAGTCAATGTACCGGTCTCCTGGTTAAAAGAGGCCTCATCCCAATTCGGCAAATCATCCTCTCCTGATTCCCACGTCGCTCTCTTTTTTCCTTCGGCATTCTCCTGCCAGGATGGAACGATTTGAGGGAGATACTCTGGATCTGTCCCCCATTCCAGAAGGCCATCGCCATTACCGTCCCTGCGGGATTGACCGTTGGCATTATCTCCTTTCCAGAATGCATGCCATCTGACAAGGTAAGGATAGGCATAGTTCAACAGGTCTACATCCCCCAACCTCTGAAACAGTTTATACACGACATATGACCCTATCGGAGGCTGGGAGCGGTCAGGAGTCCCACCAAACCGGCCGCGCCAGTTTGGGATGTTTCCGTTGGGATACTGAGTTTCAAGCACTGCTTTTATAATTTCTCTGGCATGTTTGGAACTCTCAATAGATGCCTCCAACGCATTGAAAAAAGATCCCCATTCGAATTGTTATGTCCTGGCTGGTAGAGAGTGGTCCAGAACAGATTATTTGAAATGGCTCTGGCTGCCCCTCCGTAGAGTCCTTCCACCTTCACTCTTCTGTTCATGTATCTTCTTTCTTCCTCTTCCAGAATAGAATCAATGGTTCTTCTATTGTTTAAGCGGTTAATCTGATTGCTGATGGCGTCTTCTTCTTCCCCCAACGCGGCAACAAAATAGATATATTGATCGTCTTCTGTAGGGAAAGAAAGAACTACTTCTTCCCCTTCGGATTCAGTCGTGCTATTTCCTTTGGGATCCGTCCAGAGCAAATACTGAAAGTCACTGAATCCTGTGTTTTCTCCTTTGACATGTCCATCAGAAAGAACCCGATACTTTCCCTCACTATCCCAGGGGAAATAGTGCACAAGATGAATGATCATGCCCTCTGGAGCCCTGATTCGACCGACAACGGTCCTTTCATCCTGGCGAGACCACTCGAAAATAAACGTATCAGAGCCAGAGGGGGGCTTGATCAGGATAGGCGTTTCATCTCTCATGTTAAACGGCAGGCTTAAATCGAGTTTCAACCTGGCATACTGACCGTCAGGAGAATGAGGACCTACTTCAGAGATCAGGTAGTAAACATCATTTCCATCCACGATTTCACCCTCTTTTTCTACTCTAAACCGAAAAGCAAATACACTGTTTTCTTGAGGAGAGAGAACCAGTCCATTCCACGCTCTTGCTTCTAATGCTCCTATTTTTCCACGGATACTCGATTTCAGGGTGGAGTCCACTTGTAAAAAGAAAAAGCAGAAGGAAAAAAAGGAGGAAATATCTCTTCGTTCTCACCGAAACAACCCTCTCAGTTAAAATCCGTCTCTATGAGTAATTTAAGGAATATCACAGATTTAATCAACACTTTTCTCTGTCCTGTTAGACGAATGAGAAGCTCCGCTTCCCTTTCAAGCATTATAACACAAAAAAAAATATATGCAGGATTTTTTTAATTTTACGTTAATTGGACCCCTCTCAAATTGTATGGACAATAAAACATAGAATCGACGGATGGAATAAGAGGGAAATAGCTTGAGCGAGGCAATTTCCCTGTCTTTCCAATGGCCTGATTACTCACAAAGCTGGAAGAGAATCAGCTTACTTATCCAAACGGTTCAGACCGTATTTTTTGGCCCAGTCTAGTGCTTCCTCATACTCACTTCTCTTGATTCGCCGGGCGATCTCCGGATAATCGAATGCTTTATGTTCGGGCCGATACTGCCTCATGAGGTTGATGTAAGTAGTCTTGGAAAGGTTTTCTGCGACAAACTTTAAAAAACTTTCTGTACCAGCTATCCTGTTGGGCATTATCAGATGTCTCAAAATGAGTCCCCTCACAGCAATTCCTCTACTGTCTACAACTAAATCTCCCACCTGGCGGAATATTTCCTTGAGTGCTATCTTAGCATAATAAGGATAATTGAAGGCTTCGGATGAGTACTTGGCCGCATGTTCAGGATCCATGTACTTGCAGTCAGGAAGATAGATATCCACTATTCCATCCAGGAGCTGCAGAACATCCAGTTTTTCATAGCCGCTTGTGTTATAAACCAGAGGAATCCGCAGGCCCTTCCGGGCTGCTATCTGAACGGCATTCATTATATTGGGCAAATAATGCGTGGGAGTCACAAGATTGATGTTGTGGCATCCGATGTTCTGAACTTTGACCATCGTCTCCGCCAAACGTTGATCTGAGATCTCGATTCCTTCGCCTTCAATACTGATTTGATAATTCTGGCAAAAAACGCACCTCATTCCGCAGTTAGAGAAAAATATTGTTCCCGACCCCCTTTGCCCCACTAGAGGACGTTCTTCGCCAAAATGCGCTTGTGCACTGGATACCTTTACCTTAGAGGTCGCTTGACATTTCCCTGTTTGACCCTCCAACCGGTTGACTCGGCAGTCTCGGGGACAGAGTTGACAGCTTTCATAGATTGACTGTAACTTTTTCACACGCTTAGACAGCTCTCCATTTCTCTCCAAGGCAAGATAGGAGGGGTATATCCCTGAACTTTGCGCGTTGCTAGAGAAATTCCATGGCATCGCAGGAACAGATTTTGAAGAAAGGAATAAAGCTGAACCCATTAATACCAATGATTCGCTCATGAAATTTCGTCTGGATATCTTTTTCATTTCTCACCCCCATTTTTCTTAAGTCACGTGCCGGATGTGGCCTTCAAATTTCTTATATTCTCCTGAAGAATATATAGCTTCGATTTCCTGGAAGAGAATCTCGATTTCTTCCATTTTAGAGTAGAAATGGGGACCAACCCTTATGATATCCGGTTCCTTTCCCTCCCCCTTTCGGAAATCGACTTTAATCCCTCTCTTCTCCAGAGCCAGCTTGACAGCAAAAGCATGCGGCAGGCCAATGGACACGGCTCCCCCTCGCAGATGCTCTTCCTCGGGAGTATACAGGTGGAATCTTTTTTCCTTTGCCTTTTGGAGGATCAAATCAGTCAAAACCAATGATTTTTCTCTTATCTCAGGTATCCCTATATCATTGATAATTTCCAGGCCTGCTTGAGCCGTATACAGAGAGGGCACAGGAGGAGTCCCGGACATAAACCTGTAGCTACCTTGAGTGAACTCCATATCTTGAGCAAAGAGGAAAGGCTCTTTGTGAGCAAACCAGCCGGTTAGATATGGCTGCAGCCTTTCGGCAAGCTCCGGTCGGACATAGAGAAAGGCGTTTCCCGGTCCACCACAGAGCCATTTCAAACAGCCCCCTACATAAAAATCAACACCAAGCTTCTTGACATCCACAGGAATTGTTCCCGGAGCATGATATCCGTCGATAAGGGACAGGGCTCCAGCCTCGCGGGCTCTGGCAGCAATCCGTTGAATATCCTGAATATACGCGGATTTGAAGTAGACGTGAGAAGTGGCGACAAAAAGAGTGGTGTCATCAATGGCTTTTACGATTGTCTCCACATCCATCCCTGGTTCCCCGTAACTGTCCAACAATTCGACTTTCCATCCCATAACCTCAGATATTTTAGAGACTGCATAAATGACCGAAGGAAAATCATGGTCTGTCATGACAACTTTATTTTTCTTGTCATTCTTTTTGTTTCCGGAGTGAAACTGAGTGGATAGAATGACCCAATGGCAGAGAGTGGCATTGACCTGCAAGGTGACTTCATCCTCTTTAGCTCCGAGCAGAGAGGCGACTTGATTTCCGACTTTCCGCGAAAGGCCCCACCACTCTTTCTCCCAGGCACTCACGCCATCCTCTGCCCATAATGAATAAAAGCGGTTCAGATGGTCTGCTACCTTTTTCGGGACCGCCCCGAGTGAATTACTGATGAGATAGACGCACTGCTCGAGGATAGGAAATTCCTTCCGTATAGTCTCCAGATCCAGCTTTAAATCCCAGCTCATCCCGGACTCTAGGCTCCTTTCATTTTACTTCGAAGAAATATTAGACTTTTGCGTCTCATCCATTTAGCTTGTTTAATCTAATGATAAAAATACACGGAATTGGCTTGACTCCCTTCAGGTTTTAACCCCATTCCCGTGTGTCAACTCCATACTTTTCGGAAGTGAACCATATTCTTTAACTCGGCAGCCCGTTCTTGACATAGTGAGAAACAGCCTCTATGAAGATACATATATCTTGTGTTTGTCGAAAAGAACCTGGGCCAGTTTCCCCATATCAAAGTTTTCAACAGTGTAAGTCCCGATTCCGCAGGACTGTTCCGGATCAAAAGAGGTCATGATTCTCACTCCAGGAAGCTTCTCCAATTTCTTCGCCCAGTAGTTTCTCAAATAGCGCAGCCTCTCTTCCTTCCTCTTGCCGCCGATCCCATGATGAAAGGCCAAGGCATCTCCCACTGCGAGTTCCAGCCAGTCAGGATGGGTTCCGATGTGCTCGAACTTTCGGATATTGTCCCCTTGAGGGTCTGCCGCAGGAAACAGCGGCCAGATTTTTTTAATCTTGTCCTTCTTCACATAGAGAAAACCTGTTCCTATGGGAGCCATCATCCATTTGTGTAGATTGGCTCCGTAAATATCGCAGTCAAGGTCTTTCTGTTTAAATTCGAAATGACCAAAGGCATGGGCGCCGTCAATCACCACCTCGATACCGCGCTGACGAGCCATCCGGCAGATCTCTCTGATCGGGAATATCTGCCCTGAGAGATTGGTGATGTGGCAGACCTCGATGATTTTGGTCCGAGGAGTCACGTTTTCCTCAAAGGCTTTCGCCAGCTCTTTGATGTTCTTTGGAGGATAATCAAACGGAAACAATTTGACTTTGACTCCCTCCCTTTGTTCTCTCTGAAACAGGGCATTTTTCATTGAGGGATAGTCATGGGTCGTCGTCAAGAGTTCATCGCCCGGTTTGAGGTCTATGCCTAGGAGAGCGATCTGCATGGATTCTGTGACATTCCTTGTGATGGCGATCTCTTCTGGTGAACAACCAAACGTATCTGCCAGTTTTTTCCGAATGAGTTCCTTTCTCGGACGGAGGTATCTCCATCCGTTTAAAACAGGAGCGCCGTTCGCAAAATCCAGGTAGCGGTGAATGGCATCCATAACGATTTGCGGGGCTGGATGAACTCCTCCATTGTTGAGGTTGATGATACTCCGGTCAATATTAAACGCTTGCTGGACATGGAACCAGAAGTCCTCATCTCTTGCAATCTCTGCGGCCGAGCGGTGCTTGACCTCTTTGACCTTTTTCTGTATTTCTGCCTGAGCTTCCTTGGCGGAGAGGCCGAATACTCCAAGGCTCCCGACGCCCAGACTCAGATTTTTCAAGAATTCCCTACGGCTAGTCCCCATTCTGTTCTCCTTTCTTGTCGGATTTTTTTAACCTTATCATAGAAGGGGGTCGTATCTCAACATTCGACATTTCCATTTGTTATTTTTTTTCTTATTTAGAAATAACAGAGAAAAATATCAACTGGATAGTTTACCGGAACGGAATGTCGAATGTTGAGATGCGACCCCTCACCGAAAGTGTTGAAAAATGAGACCAAATCCCATTATAATTAGAGTCAAGCGGAGGATTCCATGAGAAAATTTTCAGTTTGTCTTTTCATTTTATTTCTCCTGACCACTTTTTCCTGGGCAAAAGTCGGTGACATCATAAAGGTGATCAAAACGCCAGGTCCCTGTCCGACAGGCATGACGTTTGACGGGCAAAATCTTTGGCTTGCTGATATCTACACGGATAAAATCTACAACATCAATCCGGAGAACGGCAAGGTTATTAAAAGCTTCGATTCCCCTGGCCATAAACCTGAAGGTCTGGCATGGGATGGAAAATATCTCTGGCATATCGATTCAGGAGAGAAATCCATCTACCGTCTGGACCCCCAAACGGGGACAGCCATTACCATTCTGGAGTCCAACAGTTCAAATCCCAGAGACCTTGCCTGGGACGGAAGACATCTCTGGATCATAGACCATAGACAGGATATTTTGCTCAAGGTCTCACCTGAGGATGGGATGATGGTTCAGCACTTTCCATCCCCCGCACTGGAGCCGACAGGGCTGGCCTATGACGGTAAATATCTCTGGGTAACAGACCGCAGCGAGGACCGGATCTATCTGGTTGATCCTTCTGACGGTCTCTGCCTCTCTTCATTACGCGCCTATGGTCCTTTTGCCTACGGGCTGGCCTGGGGAAATAATACTCTCTGGAATGTGGACTATGAAAACGACGAGATCTACCAGATGAAAATCTTTGATAAGGATATCCTCACGAAATGGGATGAGCGACAGATGAGTCTCCATTTCATTAAAGAGTTCAGAAATTATGGCCCCGGCGCCGTGAATACTCTGGATATATACCTTCCGATGCCTGTAAGCCGGGATAACCAGACTCTTCTGGGACCTGTCCAATTTGACCCTGATCCGGATGAGGTCATCCTGGATAAATGGGACCAGAAAATCGCTCATTTTCACTTCAACAATCTGAAGAGCTATTCAGTCGTTAAGCCAGGATGGAAAGTCAATGCAAAAATTTACTCCGTTGAATACTTTATCCATCCGGATAGTATTGGCAGTCTCGAAGACATCCCTGAAGATATAAAAAGAAAATACACTCAGGACGGGGATAAATACAAGATTAACGACCCGTTCATCCAGAATCTTGCCCACGATATCACTGGCAATGAAAAAAATCCTTACTGGATTGCCCGTCGTGTATACGATTACCTGGGGAAGAACTTGAGCTACAACCTAAAGCCTCTGGGAGGATGGAATCCAGCTCCAACTGTGTTGAAACGAGGCACAGCCTCATGTTCGGAGTATTCCTACTCGATGATTGCACTCTGCAGGGCGCTCGGTGTTCCAGTGCGCTACGTGGGAGCGGTCAGCCGTCGGGGAGATGATGCCAGTTTTGACGATGTCTTTCACCGGTGGACAGAAGTATATCTTCCTCCTTATGGCTGGATTCCTTTCGATGCGAACAAAGGAGATACGGATCTCCCGGGAGCAAAAGTGTTGGGCATAGGAAACGTGGCCGCACGCTACATCATCACTACTGAAAACGGTGGTGGAGACAAATACTTATGGTTCGGTTACAACTATGGATTCCACTGGACATCTGTAGGAAAATGCAGGATTCACGAAGAGAGCTACGGAATGTGGTCCCCTCTTGGAAAAAAGAAATACAACAAGCCAATCATAAAGGATTAACTCACAAAAGAAAGTTTTTCTCTTCCATTTTCGTGGGTAATTTAATGTCTAAAATGCACAGAAATGGCATCGCTCCCTTCAGATTTTTAACGCCATTCCCTCACCGTCCCCCTCGGCGCCTGCGTAACTCCGCACTTAAGACATGTCACTTCGTACCGGATGTCCGTACTCCATCATTTTTCATCAGATTGATCCTCACGTGCTCAAACATACTCGGCGGCCGATTTCATCGGCTTCCCTCGGTGGACGGTTCGGTAAGGCTAAATCTTCAAGGTCGCTTCTTCCATTTCTGTGTATTTTACTAACACCACCTGGAATAAAACCAACAAAGTTAAATGCCTAGCGGAGATTTCTTCGGGCGAGGAGAACGGCCATAAAAGAAATCATCTGCCCAGATTGAAAAACTCTGGGCAAAAGAAGACCTTTCGGCAACTCTTCTTATGAGATTGTGGAATGAGTTATCCGGCTTGTTGAAGGGACAGACAGAGATACAGACTGCACAGTCTGTTCCGGCTTTTCTCCAAAACCTGTAGCATTCTTCTCGATTGAGCACCCATTTCAGCACTCCATTTTCCTCTGATTTATCCCCATAGGGTATGGCCTGAGCGGGACAGTTCCGAGCACATTTCTGGCATTTCTGGCAAAACTCCTGGATTCCCAGATTTCTCGGAACATCAGGTAATAAAGGAAGGTCTGTTGTGATAAGTCCCAACCTGATCCTGGGCCCGTATTTTCCTGTAATGAGAATCCCCAGCCTTCCCAACTCGCCAAGGCCACTTTTCCAGGCAAGCGGCGGAAGCACGACCTGGTAGTTGCTCCCGGCGATATGAGCCCTGGCCGGAAACCCCAAGCGGCGGATGAAGCTAGCAACCATAATGGAGATCTTTGCGGCCTCAACATATTTCTTCCCTGTCTCGACAATGACAGGAACTCTTGGGGCAGAAGCGATCATTCCTAAATCCATCTCCAGAGCGAAAGCGATGGCATATTTATGGTTCGTGACTATTTTCTGACCGTAAGGCTCAGGTCCCCGTCCCACATGGGAGTAGACGTATGCCTGGTCCAGGAGACACACTCCGCAGATATCTCCCCCAAGGTATTTTATGATATTTTTTACCATACGGGTGTTCTCAGCAGGAGAAGACTCGGTCATTCTCTCAAAAACCTCTCCCTGCACCCGAGTCAACTGATGTTCGAGAAAATCGAATTCGACTGTCGCAAGCGAAAAAAGTTCCGGATTTTTATCAAAATGAGAAGACGTAAGGATATCAGGAATCTTTCTTATCTCATCATCTGTCTTCTTGTATTCAGGTTTTTGTTCATAATAGTTCTTAAAATTCCCAGTGCCCTCCGCAAGGTCAAAACGGGCAAAGATTACATCTCTCTCATCGATTTTCTCCTGCTCCCCCACAATCTCTACAGCGTGTTTTTTTAAGGATGGGACAAGAAGAAGAATAATAACAAAGACAAAGAGGATAAACACTGCGCTAAACAGCCATTTTACAAGAGGAGTCTCGACCAGACGAAAGCCAAAATTCAGTAATGCCAGCCCCACAAGAAATAAGGCGCTCCGCCAGAAAGCCCTCTTTTCCCTTCCGACAAGGTTGTAGAGAGAGAACACCAGGAAAAAACAGACCAGGACGAGGAAAGAGAACTCACCCAGAACAGTCCAAACATTCATAGTCGAATAAACACCGCCAGATTATTAAAGTCCACCTATCTTGTCAATCCAAACGATATCTCTTCTCGCCATGAGTATCTTTCTTGCATATAATAGAAAACATGAAAAAGGCGAGAGTTTCAATCGTCAAACAGGCGGATTATAACTCTACAGAAATCCATGAAGGCCTGAAAAAAAGTTTTTCTTACCTTGGTGGATTAGAGAATCTCATTCGGCCAGGGAGTCGCGTGTTTGTCAAAATCAACCACCTCTCCCCTCCTTCTCCTCCTGAGAAAGCCATCGTTACGCATCCAGTCTTCACCAAGGAAGTCCTCCTCTTTATGAAGCAACTCGATGTGACTGTCACGGTTGGGGATGACATCCAATCAAAGGAGAAAGATGGCTTCCTCATCTCTGGCTACCGCCAAATCTGTGATGAATTGGGAGTACGCCTCCTCAATCTGAAAGAAGAAGGATTTCGAGAGGTCAGCTGTAAAGGCGAACTCCTGAAGAAGGTCTTCATTTCACCTCTAGTTCTTGAGGCAGATATCATCCTGAACCTACCCAAACTGAAGACCCACTCATTTACAGCCTTCACAGGAGCAGTGAAGAACATGTTTGGCGTCATTCCGCATGGATTCCGTCATCGCTATCATAGACAATTTATCAGGAATGATGTCTTCAGCCAGATGCTCGTTGACATTTTTTCCTGTGTACCACCTCATCTGACTATTATGGATGCAATTATTGCCATGGAAGGAGAAGGCCCTTCTACAGGAAACCCAAAAAAGGTGGGAGTAATCATCGCTTCAGAAGATGCCGTCGCAGTGGATGCTGTCGCATCAAAGATTACCGGCACGAATCCAATGAATATCTACACCACCCAGGATGCACATGAACGAGGCCTGGGGATTGGTCGAATCGAAGATATTGAGATTGTGGGGGAAAATATCCAAGATGTCGAGGTCAAAGATTTCAAACATTCAGCCGTCGCTATCGCTCTTTTCAGGAGGAAACTCCCATCATTCCTCTATGCATATATTCAAAACCAGTTGACACTCATCCCTGAAATCATCACAAAAAAATGCACGGCTTGCCTGGAGTGTGTGAACATCTGCCCACGAGGAGCTGCAAAATCCGAGGAGGATCTTGTCAGGATAGACAAAGACCTCTGTATCCACTGCATGTGTTGTCATGAGGTCTGTCGCTTTCAGGCTATAAAGCCTAAACACAAACCCATAGGAAAAGTCATTAATGGGTTGTCTTTTCTCCACCAAACAATCGTGTCGTTATTTTCCTGAGCGAAGTGGGTCTCTATTTGCCAGGCCGGCCAAAAAGGTTCAAGAAAGCCACAAAAAGAGCTGCGCCGATAACCGCCCAGACAACTGGAAAGTGGTGGCTCCCAAATCTAATGTAGAAAAACAGCGGAAGGTCTAAAGTTTGGGCGATAAGAGTCCCGATCAGAGCGCCGACAAATCCAAGCGCAATGGATGTTATGCATCCGAGTTTTTTTCTCCCTGCAAGGTTGGCTCCTACAGCCCCTGCGACAGCAGCGATCAGCAGCATAAAAAGAATTGATAAAATATTCATTTTCAAACCATCCCTAAAATCATCCACAAATTATACCTGCCTGTCAAATTGGTCAAATAGGGGTCGCATCTCAACATTCGACATTTTATCTTAAACTTTTTTTCTCCTGTTAATCATATAAAAAAGGTACATCGATTAATATTCCAATAAAATAAATGAAATGTCGAATGTTGAGATGCGACCCCAAAAAAAAGGTGTATTTCCTCAGCAGTTGTGATAGAGTTAATCCCTCCCAGCGGAGGGAAGAAGAATGGACTTTTACCATTATTATAAGTCTAGAAAGGGGGAAATGGTCAACCTTTTGAAAGAAATGGTCCATCGAGAGTCTCCCTCTAACGATAAAAAATCTGTGGATGCCTGTTCTGCCTTTGTTGCCGAAGAATTTGCAAAGTATGGGGCTAAAGTAGATCGATTTCCACAGAAAGGAATCGGCACCCTTTATGTCGCCCAATATCCTTCACCCACTCCAAAATCTCTCACTGAACAGATCTTACTCCTTACACACATAGATACAGTTTGGCCTGTCGGAAAACTCCATACAATGCCTTTTTATGTCTCAGAAGATAAAGTGTTCGGGCCCGGTGTCCTGGATATGAAAGCCAGCATAGTCATGACTCTCTTTTCCCTGAAAGCTTTGAATGAGCTGAATACTCTGCCAAAAAAGAAAATCGCTGTCTTCATCAACTCTGCAGAAGAAATCGGGAGCGATGCATCTTATGAAGTCATCCGGAACCTGTGCAAAAAATCATCCTACGTCCTCTGTCTGGAGCCTTCTCTTCCTGGAGGAGCATTAAAAATCCAGAGAAAAGGGCGTCTTGTTATCCGTCTGGAGACCAAAGGCAAAGCCGCTCATGCCGGAAACCCGAATCAAGGCATAAATGCCATAGAGGAGCTCCTGCACCAGCTGCGCCGCATGAAAGAACTCGAAAAGGAAGAGACGACTGTCAATATAGGCTTGATTGAAGGTGGGGAAAAGCCCAACATAGTCGCCGACAATGCACGGGCAGTCCTGGATGTAAGGTTCTGGAAAAACGAACAGAAAGAAAAATTCACCGCTTCACTCAAGAGGTTAAAACCCGTGCTCAAGGGTGCACGGGTGAAATTCAGCACAGAAAGCTCGACTCCTCCAATGGAAAAAACTGAGGCTTCCGCAGAGTTATTCTCCCGGATTAATGAAATCGCATCCTCGTTGAACATGAAGCTGTCAGCGGGAAAAACAGGTGGAGGTTCTGATGCCTCTATAGCATCAGGTATGGGAATTCCGACTTTGGATGGCTTGGGACCTGATGGAGACGGAATTCACGCTGAAAATGAACACCTTCTTCTTTCATCGCTTGTCGAGAGAACCGCTTTGCTGACAGAAATATTGATTCAGCTTTAATTGACTGATTTCCCAAATTCTGCTAACTTTAATTGTTGACATTTTCCAGAATCATTTAAAGCATATTGTCGTTGTTTACCCTGTTAGATTTTAATAATACTCAAGACTCGTTCTTCGAGAGAGACATTATCTTCTCAAAGAGAGAGTCCCATTATTTAAATATTTAAAGGAGGACTCATATGATAAAAAAATACTACCTTCTTTCTCCCGGTCCAACGCCTGTTCCTGAAAATGTGCTCGCTGCAGCCGCTGAACCCATAATCCATCACCGGACGCCAGAATTCTCCGGAATCTTCATGGAAGTCTCCGAAGGCCTGAAGTATGTATTCGGAACAGAGGACAGAGGAGGATGTTTTCGTCCTCACTTCATCCGGTTCCGGAGCCATGGAAACAGCAGTCATCAATACCCTGAATCCAGGCGATAAAGTAATCACGATTAGTGGAGGAAAATTCGGCGAAAGATGGGGAAAAATCTGCCGCGCCTACGGTGTTGAAGTCAGGGAGATCGAACTCGAATGGGGAGAACTGTTCAGCAAAGAGGAACTCGCTGAGGAATTAAAAACCAATCCAGAGACAAAAGCCGTGTTCGCCACCCTTTCTGAGACATCTTCGGGAACAGTGTATGACATTCAGGGCTACGGAGAAGTCATGGCTAAAACAGATGCCATCCTGGTTGTCGACGGAATCTCCGGACTCGGTGCCACTCCCTGTCCCATGGACGAATGGAAAGTGGACATCATGGTTGCCGGCTCTCAGAAATCGTTCATGATCCCCCCTGGTCTGGCCTACCTTGCCTTCAGTCCCAAGGCATGGAATCTGGTGGAAAGCTCCACTCTACCCAAATTCTATTTTGACGCCAAAGCCTACAAAAAAAACCTGGCTAAAAAGACAACTCCATGGACACCCGCGGTTTCCCTCATCATCCAACAGAAAAAAGCTCTGGATCTCATCAAATCCGTGGGACTGGAAAAACTCTTCGAACATCATCGCATTCTCGGTGATGCGACTCGAGCCGGCATCAAAGCTCTCGGGATGGAGCTTCTGTCCAAAAACCCGGGTAACATCCTCACAGCCGTTAAAGTTCCGGCAGGAGTCGATGGAGTTCAGCTTGTTAAAACCATGCAGGGAAAATACATGGCCTACATCGCAGGAGGCCAGGATCCGTACAAAGGAAAGATATTCCGGATCGCCCATCTGGGATACATGGGAGGATTCGACATCATCACTGCGCTCTCTGCCCTGGAGATGACGCTCTCTGAGTTGGGATACGATTTCGAGAGCGGCGGATGCACTTGACGAGCTTAAATCCATTCCAGAATTTGATGTCACTTTGAAAACGGGGATGGATGAGGACGAACTGGTCAAGACAATCCCTGACTTCCATGCAACGGTTGTTCGAGGCGCAACGAAAGTGACCGGTAAAGCCATCGATGCGGCCTCTAACCTGGAGCTTATCGTCAGAGCCGGCATCGGCCTGGATAATATCGACCTGGAAGCCGCAAAGACAAAAGGAATCCAGGTGGCCAACACTCCTGCCGCCACATCGATCTCAGTGGCAGAACACACATTCGGCTTGATGCTCGCAGAAAAAGCTTTTCTCAGGGACAGAGCTCTACGGAAAAACATTAGGAGTCATGGGTTTTGGAAGAATAGGCCAGGAAGTCGCCAAACGGGCTCTTGCTTTCGGGATGAATGTCATCGCTTTTGACATTATTGAGGTCAAAACTGAACTGAATGTGACACAGGTTTCCTGGGAGGAACTCCTCTCTCAATCGGATATCATCACCCTCCATCTGCCTTTGACGGATAAGACCAGACATATGATCAGTGATAAGGAATTCGCGATGATGAAGGATGGAGTCATTCTCATCAATGCTTCCCGTGGAGGAACTGTGGATGAAAAAGCCCTCAAGAACGCTCTCGACTCTGATAAGGTTAGAGCTGCAGCGTTAGACGTATTCGAGAAAGAGCCCCCGGATGAGTTCTCACTGGTCGATCATCCCAATGTGATCGCAACTCCCCATATTGGTGCGGCGGCAAAAGAGGGCCAAAAAAGGGCGGGTATGGAGGTTGTCTCGATCTTAAAAGAGAGACTCACTTAATAATCAGTATCCGGGTTAAATAATCTTCGGAGGAAAAATGGCAGATATACAGCCTTTTAAAGGAATACGATACAACGCCCAGAAGGTAAAAATGGAAGA
>SMTZ1_10001005_pt2 | contig 22898 bp, 18 predicted proteins | sample DeeMarSWOR136_30_FD_25667 | JGI IMG/M metagenome (IMG submission 25667) | reverse complement strand
ATGTCATTCATGATGAGGGGGCTTTTGTGGACAATGTCAAAAACGTGTAGGTGGGGCCGTGGCGCAGCGGGAGCGCATTTGACTGGCAGTCAAAGGGTCACGGGTTCGAATCCCGTCGGCTCCACAGGTACCGAGGATTGAGTACTCTTACTGTGACCAAAGGAGGTTGTATGAATCCCAGACCCGTAGCGATCAGCCACTTAGCTCTAACTTCAACATCCACAATTCTTATTGCTCTCCTCGTAGCAGGATGCGCCAGTGCTCCACCCAAGACTGAAGAAGAACCCCACCAAGGACCCAGTGAGGTGGAGATATATCTCTCGTTTGCGCAGGATTACCTTGGCAAGCAGACATACCCTGACGCGATAAAGAATTTCCAGAAAGTGCTCGAACTCGATTCGCTCAATTTTGCGGCTTACAGCGGATTGGCCGCTGCGTATATTGGGAAAGGCAGACCGGACTCTGCGTTCTACGCTTATCAAAAGGCAGTCGTAGTCGCTCCTGACGATCCGCGGGGTTATGCGGGATTGGGATACGTAGCAACGGAAAACGGATCATATGCAGAGGCGCTGGAACACTATCGGAACGCACTCGAGATCGACTCCCAGATGTCCGAAGCTGTGTTTGGCGTGGGATACACGTATTTGCAGCTCGGGCAGCTTGATTCTGCCGTGACATACCTTGAATCAGCAGAACGGCTGGACTCCACAAATCTTTCAATAAAATATAGCCTGGGAGAGGCATACACCAAACTGAAGGACTATGATAGAGTCATTGCTAAGCTTCAGCCGGTGGTAGTCAAGCATCCGGAGGATATAAAAGCGCACATCTATCTTGGGGACGCGTACTTGGATAAGAAAGAGTATGAGAAAGCTATTCGTGAGTTTGAGATTGTCCTTGAGTACGTTCCAAACTACTGTTCTGGCGTGATCAAGATTGGAAAGTGCTACCAGGAGTTGGGAGACACTGAGAAAGCTTCTGAATACTACAAGAAGTCAGTGGAGGTTGATCCAGAGAATCCTGTGTGCTGGGAACACCTGGCAACTCTGTATATTGAGATTGGGAAATATGGGAGCGCGCTTCAGACGGCCGAGAAGGCAAGAGAACTCGATCCTGATGACACTCTCCCTTATGTACTTCTGGGAGATGCACATAAGAAGATTGGTGATGCCTACAGTAATAGGAAAGAACGGAAAAAGGCTATCGAAGAATACGAGAAAGCAATCAAAGAATACTCGAGAGCTCTGCATTGTCCGATGTATGGAGAATATGCACGGACGGAGATCAAGAGGCTGGGCATAAGGATACAGAAAGAGACACTCCTGGACATGGAGGAGTTCTAGGGAGGGACTGTCATGAAAGACCCAGTAGGATTTGGTCTCATAAAGGCAATTGTTGTCATATTGATACTGGTCGCCGTGGCCTATGTGGTAATCCCTTCGGCGATAAAAGTGGGAACCGTTTGGTACCACTATGCCTTACTTAAAGATGAAATGGAAACGGTGGCCAAGTTCAAGGCGATGGAGACCGAAGAGGTGATGAAGAAGATAGTGGTGGATAAAGCCAAGAAACTCGGGATTGAGCTTTGGGAAGAAGATGTCATAGTGGACAAGTACCCTGGGGAGAAGATTGTGATAGACGTCTACTACGAGCAGGATCTGGTACTGCTATTGTACAGACGTCGTTTCAAGTTCAATCCTGTTGTCGAAGAACCATGGAAGTAAGATGTTGAACAGGGAAGTACTCGTTTTGAACCAGAATTATGAGCCACTTTCGATAACCAAGGCTCGGAGAGCTGTGGTCTTACTCTATCTGGGTAAAGCTGAAATGGTGGAGAGGTACGACGGTCACTTCGTGAGAGGGATAACGGTGAGTATTCCTTTGCCGAGCGTGGTGAGACTTATATACTACATCAAGGCTCCCCGCAATGCCGTGGCTCTGACCAGAAAGAACATAATCAGAAGAGATAGGCATACCTGTCAGTACTGCGGTATCCAGACAGGCCCCATGACAACTGATCATGTCATTCCCAAGAGGCTTGGCGGAAGAGATTCGTGGGAGAATCTCGTGTGCGCCTGCGTCAAATGTAACAACAGGAAGAGCGATAGAATCCCTGAAGAGGCTGGGATGACACTGTTCAGAAGGCCCAAGGCACCTCACTTCTTCACGGTGGTCCACTCCTTCATCAAGATACCTGACAGAAGGTGGAAGCAGTATCTCTTTCTGGAATGAGAATCAAGTCCCCACAACAAGACATAGCTTCACTTAACTCTTTTGAATGGAAGACGAGAACGCCCGTGTGAATCGACTGTAAGGACCAATGTGATGGAGATCTGCCGGTACCCGATGATTCGCACTCCTCGCACCCGTGCGGAAAGGTTCGTCCAGGCAGCAATTCACTTCCTCCAGATTGGCGCAGTTGCTGTGGCAAACAGCCTTGCCTCTCTTTTTGGATTATGACGGAGCCATCGCGATTCGGTCAGAGGGATCCATCTCTAGAACTGTGCGGCTATTCTAGTTGATAGCGTATGAATTGCGGCATTTCCCAAGGTGAATGTAGACTGGTGGTCAAGTTGCATATAGAGAGAACCGAAGAGAAAAAGATTCAGGCCCACTCCAGGGGTGATGGAATGACGAATCGTGTGTGCGTAGTCTTCCTGTCTCGTACTACCTAAGTCAAGTGTCAGGAATGATTTTGAATCGAACCTGAATAGAGCCTGGACATTGCCCTTCAATTCTGAACTCTGTGTGGACAGAGAACCATACGTATTCTCGTCTAACCGGTAATTGGTGGTTAATTTGGTCCTCATGAAGGCAGACCACGGTAGACTCCATTCGAAATAGACGTTCTGAAATGTCTGAGCGGGGTAGCGCCTGTTGGTCCTGAGGTCAAGAGATGCAATGAAGATACCCAGACTTCTGGGCTCATATTCAATTCTCAGCTCATCTTTGAGTATCGGTCTTAAGTCGGGGATTGCATAATATGCGACACCGCTTCTGTTCAGGGTGCGCTTTGCCCAAATCGAAATGTTCGATGTAGGAGTGAATTGGATGGTTGCATAGTAGCTATTCGTGTTTGTGAGACTCGATATGGGAACATCTTCTATTGGACTGATCAACAATGAGGGCCTTCTCGATCGCACCGGGAGGTTCTGGATATATTCATCGAAATTGCCGGTCAACCCCAAGGAGAGATTAACTACGCTCAGCGGGCGGAGCCACCGCCCAGGGGCGACGTTGAGATTGCTGTAGGACTGGTGTTTCAGGTAGAGGTCCAGAGATCTGTCAACGAAGAAGGCTGTCGTCTGAAGATTATAGTCCCCCGTGTAATAGAGTCCAGGTACTACGTCCACATTCAATGTTCCCCGAATCTCTTTCTCTTCCTTTTCCGCTTCACCGTTGGCATAAAGAGTGTTGAAACGGAAGTGGACGCCCCCATGTACCGAAAACGGTAAAGAAAAGTGTGTATCGAAGATGTACTCCCTCACCCTGTTTCTCCCACCACCATTCAATTCGACTACGATGTTGCGCAGGATGGAGTTTAGCTTCACTTCCGAATCCCATATCTGAAAGTCGTAATTCGCGCTCACCTTCAGTCTTTTCTTTTCGTAGTCCGGCAGACGGTCGCTTCCCAAAAGGATGTAGCCATTAGGAAATCTTGGATTCAAGTAGTGTATCCTGCCATAGGTGTGCTGGGCGATTCTCCTCATTTCTAGCGAATCGACCTGGTATTCTCTCTTCAGCTGGCCGTCCAATCTCAGATGGGAGATGGGCTCTATTCTTGCCAAGAGAGCTGCGCTGCGCTGCAGTCTGCCGTATTTTCTCTCGTGTGCTCCGTAGCCTTCAAAATTCTCTGAATACTCACGGAATTGTCCGTTCAGGCTGAGAATCCCGTAGTTCGCAATCAGTGAATGGTCGTGCGCCCATGCCTTCTCGCCATCTATCGCGACTTGAGGAACGAACCAAATGCTCTTTCTCCGGTCGAATTCCTGCTGCAGTCTCGCTGAGACATGAAAGATGCTCCTGTCTTCTATGAGGGAGACACCCGGTGCAACGTGAATGCTATTTCCTATGCCGATCTTCGGTTGCGCAGAATAAAAGATGGTCCCCTCGTCCCTCTCCACGGATGAATACTGTACATCAATTTCGCTGAAATCAGAGATTACGTCTTCCTTCAAGAAAAGCAGGATACCAGAGGTGTAGTCGATAAGGTAGTCGGCACCGCTCATCATGATTTCTCCGTCAACATATACCTGTTCACTGTTCTTGACTATTGGCGTAAAGGACAGATAGTAGAAGATGGATTGGGAGAGAAACTGGATGTCCATGGTGTAGATATGAACCGTATCGTCATAGACTTCATCAGGAAATGGCCTGGGCTGGGGGAAGGAAAGATAGCCCAAATCGTAATTTATGAATTCCTGGTCCACTCTGCTATCTCCGTCATTGTCGAGTCCGAATTCTCTAAGTGGATGGCTTCGGCCAAGGGTATCAGTGATTGAGAGAGAAAAAGAGCGCGGGATTACCTTGGGTCCAACGGAATATACATTCTCCAGAGAGTGTCCTCTCACCAAATCCGACTGTATCACAATTTCCTCGCCATTCAGCGACAAGACGACGATATCGGAATCCGCTCTGGAAGAGAGAAAATGGATGATGCCCGTCTTGTACTCGATGAAATAATCGATGCCATTCATCAGGGGGTTGAAGTCACCCGTGATGCCTGCGACGGTGAATCCATTTCTTGTATCAATCTCATTCGTCGAAGAGAGTCGGTCATCTACAAACACGGTGTCGGCTCCCTTTCTAACCGGTTGCGGTGCGTCGTAAATGGAGTAAAAGGTGTTTTTGCGGTAGTCGGTGTCCAAAAGTAAGAGCCTCTTTTCAACTGATCTTCCGGTGAAAAAGTTGCTTCTTGGTTGTGATTTCAACTGGCCGCCCTGTATGTCCACATCGTATGCTTTCTGTCTCAATTTGGCATTTCCTCCGTAGGTGGAAAACTGAGGAATGAGATCAAACTCGAAGTATTCGGATGTGAGAAAACCACCGTTCCACCTGTACAGTAGATCTGTATCCAGACCACGGTAGCCACATCCGTACATCAGCTGTTCCCTGTCCGTGTCATCGTAATAGAGAGAGAAAAACCTCTTGCTGCTGTGTTGCCCGGTCAATCTCAGATTGATATTCTCACGATCAGTTCTCGTTACATGAGAATTGGACTGAGTGAAAGACTGGGAATAGTATGCCCTGCCCGCGACTCTTATGTCTGTGTCTGCTCCGAGTCGCGCATGCGCACCAGCGTCGTCCAGATAGAGAATCTGTTCTCGTCTGCTCTCTAGGGGCCGCAGCTCCTCCACCCTCCAAATGGCTGTTTCAGTGTCCAGATATTCGATGCCGTGTCGGTTCACGACAAAGATAAACCGCGTTTCTTGGTAGACGTCGATGAGCGAATCAGTCTGGAGTCCATTTCTTCTACTGTAGGTGATTGTGTTCCCTTCACTCCAATCGTATGTCACTAACCCACCATCTGTTGCACACAACATCTTCTCCGCACCTGCGAAGACCCCATTTACATACTGTAGATCCTTAATATCTCTGAAGGAAGTCCAGTTATCCGACCTTGGTTCATAAAGAAGGACTCTACCATTGCTTACTGCAAAGAGTGAATCACCCAGGTTCGAATAATCATCAACCTTAAAGCCATCATACTGAGACCAGTCTTCAGTACTCTTGTGGTAGCCGACGTGATGGTGATGAGAAATAAACCAGATTCTCGCCGGAGTATTGATGATGCAAGAGTAGGGGTATCTCGGCGCATTTGGAGCATCTTCCATATTCTCGTAGTTGCGATCGTATCTCAGAACGCCAGACTCGGTGGCGAACCACACATAGTTCTTTTCTGAAAAGACGTCATTGACCTTCGCGCTGGAGACATCCTCCCACGTTTCTCCATACTTATCGAATCGTTTTACGCCAAAATCCCCACCTACCCAAACATATTCCTCGTCAAAGGTCAATCCTCTTACGTTGCCATCAAGCTCGTAGGTTTGCCAATCGTTGATCCTGATATCGGCTGAGGCAAGCCCTTCTGATGTCGCAACCCAGAGAATGCCTTCGTCGAGGCCAATGATGCTTACCTGGCCACCTGGAAGACCGGACGTGTGGCTTATCCTGCCCCAAGTCTCTGATTCCCTGTCAAAGGTGTAAATACCCAAAGGTGTTGATATGAATATGAACTCCGAGGCGTAGACGTCCGTGATACCGTCCAGGATAATTGGCTGATTGTCGATCTGTTTTTGACTGATGTGTATGAGGAATAATAGCAGTGTAATCAATTGCCGTCCAATATAAACCCTGAGGGAATATCCTCGGTTTTCTCCTCGCACGTGCGCAATCTCACCTTTTCTTCAGTGATGTAGGAACCTTTTGCTTTTCGCTCTTCGCCAATCGCAAACACCTGGATTGCAGCTTGCCCTTCGGTTGGACAACGTGACTCACATAACCCGCAACCGGTACAGATTCTCTCATCAACAAGGGGTCTCGGAAGGCTGATGCCTCGGATTGTTCTGTTGACAGAACGGATTGCATTGTGTGGACAAGCCTCATCACAGATAAGACAGACCATATTCTGCGCCCACGCAATGCATCGTGGCCTGTGAATGGCGGCGCTTCCCATCTTCACGAAAATCTTTTCTTCAAGGGGAAGTCTCCGTATTGCCGACGTCGGACATACCTGACCGCACATGTTGCAATTCTTCTCACAGCCACCAATCCTGGGAATGAGTCTGGGCGTCCACAATCCCTCAATGCCTGCTTCTAAGATGCAGGGTTGAAGACCATTTGTTGGACAGACCTTCATACATCTGCCACAATGGATGCACGCGCTCAGAAATGCTTCTTCAGGAATCGAACCGGGGGGTCGGATCAAGTTGGGATTGGGCTTCCTGCGGACGAAAAATCTCGCGGCTGATAGGGACAGTATGCTTGCCCCCATCCCAGTGAGAAATTGTCTCCTCTTCAGATCAAATGGGTTCACCGATCGTCTCATTCCGTACCTAATTGCGTCGTGAGGGCACTCATATTGGCATCGAAGACACACGATGCACTCCCGTGAATCAACTCGTGCTTCGCCAGAGCTTATTGCGCCGGTTGGACATATTGCCTGACAGACGCTACACTGTTCACACCGTGCATACAATGAGAATCTGAAGAGCGAGAAGTGGGAGAGAGCTCCGAGAAGACCACCGAGAGGGCATACATTACGACACCAGAATCTTGGCGTGACGAAGCCGAACCCGATGACTAACGCAAGAACGAGGAAAGCAGCGACCGTTTCAGTGTAACCTACGATTCTCACATCAAGAAGAAGGCCAGCCAGATGAGTGACTACCGGGAAGAAGACGAGAGTGAGAGCACGTTCAAGTATGATGAGAGGATCGAAGAAGTGGAGAAAGGAAGTGCCAGCCAATGCAAAAACGGCAAGAAGCAAAAGGGCTATATACTTGCCATTCCGGGCGGAAAATTCGTTTCTTCTTCTGAGGCGGATCATTGAATCGGATACATCGATTACGGTTCCCAAGGGGCAGACAAAGCCACAAAAAAACCGTCCCAAAATGAGCGTGGTCACTACGAGAAGAACGGATAACCCGGCGACCCAAAGAATCGCGCGCTGGGCGATACTTGTCACCAAGAGGATTAACGGATCGAGTCGAAAGAAGATATCTTGAAATGGCGATTGATTACCGTATCTTATCTGGAAAAAGAGGAAGAGGAATAGTGCAAGGAATAGAATCTGGATCAGCCATCGTGCGATTCGATGCTTCTGTCTCTTTGGGATTGTCACGCGTCTATTGTTGCAGTGAGATGAAGTTCATCTTTCACATCTGCTAGACCCGACGCTCTTGTATTCTCATCTTGCCAACATCGATCTCGCCGAGACCCAATTCGGATGCCTCAACGATGTACTTCACGCTCCTACCGGTGAATGACTTGTTATACCATTGGGTGATACCAACAGTGTATGAATCAACTGCGACTACGTCGGTGCCGACTATTACCCTATTCAGCTCGACAGTCTTCCCTGGGCCGCCCGGCCCTCCACTGGTGAGAGCTTTGGTTGCATCGACTACGGTAAGGTCGGGATTTATTACTGTTCCCAACTCTGCAACTGCACGGTGCAGGTTCTTTCTGTGCAAATACGCACGGTCCCAAATGAGTCCCATTAGATTCTTAATTCCCAGACTCACTCCAGTAGCTGAATGAGACTTTGCGGTAGGAAGGTTGATAAGCTTGTCGACGCTCTGAATAAGCTTCGCGATCTTGGTCGACTGCAACTCCCTGCCCCGAGGGATCTCGATTTCGGCAAACTGCCGTTCTTTGTTGAGGGTAAGTAGACTCACCTTCTTCCTATCGGTGACTGCCTCTTCTATCTGACTCCTTTCAACGCAGAGGTTCGGATCTTGTATAGTATGGTCGACGAGTATCACCTTAGATGCGCCTGCATCGAGACATAACTGGACTACTTGTCGTGCAATTGCAGGGCTCGTGGTCGCTCCGCACCCGATATTTGCGGCGAAAGAGATGTTTGGCTTGATGCACACTCTATCTCCTTGTTTGACGAATCTCTGGATGCCACCGATGAGTTCTATTGCTTTCTCTACAAGGTTTGGCTTCTCTCCGTACGCGACTCCAAGGACGGGGCCTGCACTTTGCTCCTTTTCGAGACTAAGGAGATGTCTTGGGAGTAACGTGACTGCTGCAATTCCTGAACTCATCTTGAGAAAGTCTCTTCGTGTAATCCGTTTCACGAGGTGATTCGCTTAAGGGAGAGCCCCTCCCTGATCGCTTCAGACACATTCAAGGCAAAGAGCTTCGCAACAGCAAGCGCTGCGTCCGACTTGTTCTCGATCACGATCGAAACGTAGAATTTGCTATCCCAAAAGTCCAATTTGTAGGCAAAGAGTGGACTCTCATCAATCCTTGCTTCGAGGCCGGCGTTGTCATCGGTCCAGGGCGTTTCAGAACCAGTTGTCAGCGCATCGTAGACATTCTTCGCGCTGGTGCTCCCGCCCATATCGAAAATTCTCAGCCTCAGCCTAACCGTGGTGCCCGATATGTCACCCGTGTAGTTCTGAAAAACAGACTTCACAAAACCATGGTCAACGTACACCTGACCTTCACCGTCAATCAGTTCGAACAATTGCGTTGGATTCTCAGCAATCTCCGGTTCACCCTCTCTTGTCCAGCCGCTTATTTCATTATCGACGGGTAACAGGTTTAGGATGTCCTTCTCTTGCCGCTCCTTGCTACAGGAGAGACAGACAAATACCGCCAAGCCAAGGATTGATAGCTTTCTTATTGGAAACCTTCCCTAATTTAGGATTGTCACCTTTTGAACGTGTGTCTTGCCCTCATCGGAGAATCTCAGGAGGTAAGTACTGCTAGGCAGTCTCTTATCGAGGAAATAGTCCATTCGGTGTGTACCTCTGGATAGTCGTCCGTGGTAAATGGATGCTGCCACCCTTCCTGCACTGTCTATGAGATCGAGGTGGACCAAGGACGCACGTGGCAAGGAGAGCGTAATCGTCGTCTTCGTACGGAATGGATTTGGAGAGACCCTGAGGGTAGTATCCACTGGTCTCACGGCCCTGGACTCTTCAATATCTGTAGGATTGCTTATTGTGATGAGGTTGATGTCCGTCGTTCCAAGATTGTAGGGTGATTCGGCTGCTGCCTCAATGTGATACACTGGCCACGAAATCGTGCCGTATCCGTATTTCTGACGCTCTTCGTTGATCAGATTCCAGGCCTGATAGTCACAGGCGACGGTATCAAGACTCATGATCAGCTTATTCGGAGTACAGTTGGGAGGACCCCCGGGCCCGTTGGTGATCGAACCCCATAACGCATCTACGATGCATATCTTCTGAATGTTGTGAGGGCTTATTTCATCACGGATTTGCTGGTTGAGTGATGGAATACCGGGAGTACAGCGATTGCTGTGAGAACGGTCATCGACTGAGCCGTAGTGATTCTTCATCGTCCCTGTGATCTGAGCGTCGCTGTGATTCTTGAGTACTGCCGCATTTATGAGATAGTCAGTCATTTGGCTCAGAATCTTGCTTGGATGCACGGTGTGTCCCGCTGTGTAGAAGGAATAGTCGTAATCGTAACCGACACCAGACCGGTTCGTGCCAAAACACTGTACCGTATCGGGGTCATCCCCAGTGTAGACATCGTATCCTGCATATCTCAGCTCCGACTCAGTCCGGTCCCATACTATCACATTGTTTCTCTTGTAGTTTGTGCCCCCGAACTCCATTCGTGTAAGGCCATTTACAATACAGTTCACGAAGTGCGGATGCGTCGGTAGAAGGTCGTATATAGTGTTGACCTTAATGCTGATGATGCTGTTCTCAGTGATTCCAGGGAATATCGATTTCCACGCCTGTCCGGTATCATTTATGCCTGTGAGTGTCTTTATCGATGCATCCATCATCGTTTGCACCACCGGTTCATCGATGATACTCCCTGACGTTGCGTTCTCGTGAAAACACTGTACGACATTGCTACCAGTGAGACCGGTCTTCTCTCTGGCAAATGGAATCCTCGGCAACGCGATGAACCCAAACGTTCCTGCACCGATATACTTCAGGAAATTGCGTCTCGATATGTCCCTCATGCCACCCTCCCTCCATTGAGGACTTTGTTTAAGATATGATACTTGGGAAAATCGAATTGTCAAGTCACAAAACGGTTACTTCTCAGCAGAGCGTTGTCCACACAGTTCATCAGAATCCCTACAGATTTCGCGGCGTATCTTGAAGATGTCGTCCATATAGGCGATTGCAGGGGTCGGAGTGGGCTAGAATCCGCGAGATATCTTGAGGTGCCCACCGGCGACTCCAGGCAGGACGAAGAGGAGTTCCGATGACGGAGGAAGATCGTTTCTTCGAAAGCAATTCCACCACTTCACCAGCTCCCAAGAATGAAACAGCCTTTCTTCTCTGGCAATGGTGTGAACCAGCCAATGGGGGGGGATTGAGGGGACAACGTAATCCCTCTTCTGAGAATGGAGTCGATGGGGAGTCGATCTTCTACGGTCTGATTGGACGACCGACGGCCGAGCCGAGAGTTCGAAATTCGTTTTAAACTTCACCTCACCCTACCAGAATGATAAGTGTGAACGTAACTGGTGAGATGTGGCCGGTTTCTGTGGTGACGACTACCGGAGTGAATAAACAGCCTCTCTATCCACTCACTTTCTCTAAATGTCGAGGTTCCTCACACCGTGCGCATTCTGTTCAATGAATCTCCGTCTCAGTTCCGTGTTTCCTCCCATGAGCGCGGTGAATATGCGATCTGCTTCGATCGCATCCTCAAGGTTCACCCTCTTGACTATTCGGGATTCCGGGTTCATTGTGGTCTTCCACAGTTGCTCAGGATTCATTTCGCCTAATCCCTTATATCTTTGAATATCAACCTTCTCTTCACCGATTTTCTTAAGGAGTCTTTCAAGCTCTTCATCGGAGTAGAGATACCATTCTTCCTTAGCTTTCTTGACCCTGTAGAGCGGGGGCTGAGCTATATAAACATATCCGGATTCCACAAGCAGTCTCATATGCCGATAGAAGAAGGTGAGTAGAAGCGTTCTTATGTGTGCTCCATCAACGTCCGCATCCGACATTATGATCACTTTCCTGTACCTCACCTTCTCAGGATCAAACTCATCCTCACCAATTCCAGCGCCGACAGCCGTGATTATTGCTCTCAATTCTTCATTTGAGAGTATCCTGTTCAACCGGGACCTTTCTACGTTGAGAATCTTCCCTCTCAGCGGAAGAATCGCCTGAAAAGTGCGATCTCTTCCCTGTTTTGCTGAACCACCGGCCGAAGGACCTTCAACGAGGTACAGTTCACATACCGAAGGATCCTCTGAAGAACAGTCTGCCAGTTTGCCGGGCAGCGTATCAGACTCCAATAGGCTCTTCCTTCGAGTGAGCTCTCGCGCTTTCTTAGCAGCTTCTCGCGCTCTTGCGGCTGCGATGACCTTTGCCATTATGATATTTGCCACCTTGGGATTCTCTTCAAGATAAGCTGCGAGTTTCTCACTGATCACTGAATCTACCACTCCTTTTACTTCGGAGTTGCCCAGTTTCGTCTTCGTCTGTCCCTCGAACTGAGGTTCTCTCATCTTGATTGAGAGCACTGAAGTCAACCCTTCTCTCGTGTCTTCCCCCTGGATGGCAAGATCGCCTTTCAGCAGATTCTTCTTCTTCGCATAATCATTCAACATCCTGGTGAGTGCCGACTTGAATCCACTAAGATGTGTGCCTCCCTCGTGGGTGTTTATCGTATTGCAGAACGTGTGAATGCTCTCTAAGAAACCCGCTGTATATTGGAACGCTGCGTCTATCTGAATTCCTTGACGAGATGCGGTGATGCATATCGGTTGATGAAAGGGTGTCCTGCCCTCATCCAAGAACTGGACGAATTCCGCGAGCCCCCCATCATATTTGAGAGTTTCAGTCCGGTTGTTGTTCTTATCCTGCACCACTATCATGAGCCCTCTATTGAGGAATGCCAGTTCTCTCATTCTATCCAGAACAGCATCGAAGATGAAGGTGACGGTTCTGAAGATGGTGGGGTCGGGCTTGAACCGTATGAACGTTCCACGTTTTTTCGTCTTTCCCTTTACAGTGAGCGGTGTCTTCGGGACACCCCGTTCGTACTGCTGGTAATAGACTTTACCTTCCATGTATATCTCAATTTCCAGCGATTTGGAGAGTGCATTCACGACGGACACTCCTACTCCGTGAAGACCGCCCGAAATCTTGTATATTTTGTCATCGAACTTCGCTCCAGCGTGCAGCATTGTAAGTACTACCTCTACACCCGGTTTTTTCTGAGTTGGATGAGTGTCAACTGGTATTCCTCGCCCGTTGTCCTCGACACTGACACGACCATCTCCGTAGAGTATCACTTCTATGCGGTCACAGTATCCACCTAACGCTTCATCTATGGAATTATCAACGACCTCGTACAGGAGATGATGGAGTCCTCGGGAGCTCACATCGCCCACGTACATCGCTGGTCTTCTCCTTACAGCTTCAAGACCTTTTAGGATATGAATTTTCTTGGCATCGTAGGACTCCTTTCCCATTACTCCTCCTTACTTACAAATATAATATCTTCAATCACTTTTCCCTTCAAAGCCTTATTTATCCGTGAGATCAATTTCGGCTTCCAATAGACGAGCTCACTCATCCATACAGAACTACTCACCTCTACCCACAGTTTTGAGCCCCTCACCTTCTTGGCTCTCGTCTTGCTCGAAATCAACTCGCCAACAACTCTTGGCCACACGTCAATGCTCGCGATCTCTTCCATTCTCTTTTTCAATCCCAGATCATCGATTGTCTTCTCCAAGATCTTGTCTATTCTTTCCATTCCAGAACCCCATTTCTGAGTGTGTAATGGGTAACGTGAGAACCGTCTAGCTCGAGATGAGAAGCAGAAGCCACAAAAATCTGACTGTAACTTTTCAGGCGATCCAGAACTCTTTCTCTGGTCTGCAGGTCAAGTTCAACCAGCACTTCGTCTAACATCAGCACTGGAGAATCGTTATAGAGGTCATTCAAAAGAGTCGCCTCAGCGAACTTCATCGCTACTGCAACAAGTCTCTGTTGACCAGAGGAACCGAATCTTCTGAGATCCCTCCCGTTGAACAATATCCGTATGTCGTCTCTGTGAGGACCAACGAGGGTCTGCCCCCTCTTTAGTTCCCTCCTTCTCTCGCGAGTCAGCCGTTCGCGAAAAGTGTTTTCGATTGGGTTCTCCAATGGGAATGAGGGCAGATAGGAAAGCCTTACCTCCGAATCGATTCCCATTGAGGGACAGAGTCTGCGGACGACCCTAAAAAGATCCCTGGATACTTCATCTCTCTTGAACGCTATGCGTGCGCCCAGTTCAACGAGTTGTGAATCCCAGCTCTCAAGCAGATCTATGTTCTTTTTGGAGTTCACCTTCATTTCCCACAGCTGCTTGTTTCTTTGCTGAAGCACTCTCCTGTAAGCGATAATGTCCGCCAAGTACGAAGAGGAAATGGCAGACAGAAGTATGTCAAGAAATCTCCTTCGCCAGTAAGGAGGACCGCTCACCAGACTCACATCATCAAGAGACAAGATCACTCCTCTGAACCTGCCCATGATGGAGGATAGTCGTTCCGCCGAGGAACCGTCGATCAACACCTTTTTGTGGGGAATGCGCTCTTGGCTGTAGGTGACTTCGAATCTCGAAGTATTCTTTCCCTTCACTGCAGTTGCGGAGATTCTGAAGAAGTCACTATCAAATCGTATTAACTCGTCATCTCTTCTGCCTCTGTGAGAACGGAGAATTGTCAGGTAGTATATGGCTTCAAGAAGGTTGGTCTTCCCCGCACCGTTTTCTCCATATATGAGATTCACTCCAGGAGCGAACGAATTCGAAAATTCCTTGAAGTTCCTGAAATTGTCTAACTCGAGATCTCGTAGATACATAGAAAATTATACCAAATCGCCCTCAAGTGTCAACCACAATTGAAACTCCACGACACGAGCGGTGGCAGCCATCTTGGTCCACCTGCCACAGGCTGACGACTGACTGAAGACAAGGCTAAATTCAGCGTCTTGCGGTCTTAGGTAGATGGTGTTCACCGTGTCATATCTGACGGTGTTGGACAGCGCTGTCGTCCGGTCGCGTGAACAGTGTGAGATTGTGAATCCTTGGCCAGCGGAGATCTTTGAGAGATAGAGGTATTGAAAAACGGAGAGTGGAGAGAACTATGCAGTACAGCCTCTGCATTCTGCACCTCCGCGAGTCTGTCTCCAATCCTTTACATAGCAGAGTTCTCGACTGAAGCATCAGAGCTATAGAGAGCCTGTGTCAGGATTGTGGACAACCTCGCCTTCGGACATGCGGACTAACCGTTCACACATGGAGAAGATTGACACGGTGGCATAGGTGTATATACTGGCGTGATGGTCGGGTTGCAGAGGTCTACTCGAGAGCACGGTGGGCCCGGAAGGAGAGACCATCAGATGTGCACACGTGAGCCGGCTTCATTAGTGGAGGTGATACCATGAACGTACTTGGAATATCCGCCACACCCCGAGAAAACGGCAACAGCGACATTCTGCTTGATTACGCGCTGAGACCGCTTCGAGAAGATGAATGGCAGGTTCAGCTCTTCCGCCTTAGAGAGATGACTGTACACGCGTGTCGTGCATGCGAAGAATGTAGGAAGCGGGGTGAGTGTATCATTGACGATGACATGCACGAGATTTATGACGCCTTTCGATGGTGCGACGCGGTTATAATCTCCGGTCCAGTCTATTCTCGAAATATCTCATCTCAGCTGATGGCTGTGTTCGACAGAAGCTATGCTACCAGTGAGAAGCGACCCTTAGAAGGAAAGGTAGGAGGAGCAATCGCAGTGGGACGCGGCACCTGTGGTGGGCAGTCAATTACCATAATGGCGGTGTACAACTGGATGCTGAGTGCAGGCGTGATTTGTGTCCCTGGGGAGCTCAACGGTGTGACGGCAGTGGCTTCGGAACCAGGCGATATCTTGCGACAAGAGAGACGTCTGAAGCAGGCGGAAATACTTGGAAGAAATGTCCTGAACGCTGCGAGAAAACTGCGTTAATCGTGGGTGAAATTAGAGGATGCGTTTCGTAGGAATCTCAGGGATGGAGAGAAATTACTCTGGCGGGCGCAGAAAAGAATGGACAGAGCCTCACATCGACAGGTCGATGAGCTGCTGCGGCACTACCAGACCTGCACCGCACCATAGCGATCTTGGATTGTGGGCGAAGCAGAGCTCCTCACAGAGACGTCAACAAGGTATTTGTCACAAAGTATTGTGGCCACCTTGAGAAATGAAGAGGGAGAAGAGAACCTTGTAGGGGGGCTCTCGTATCGTACCAGCCAAATTGCAGAGCCACGTGGCTGTATTGGATAATGCATGCACTGTCGGCACTCCACAAATGGTGGCCTGATCGGTCTAAATCTCGGGTTCGAATATGAGGTGACCGAAATACTGGGGTTCATGAAAAAGGCTCCATGTGGGTGCCCATCCACTCAGTTCGCCTAACCTGCACTCCTCCCTGTTTACGTTAAATCCCCATATGTCTCCAGGCTTGGGAGTCTCCATATGCATACACCAGAAGGGAATGGCAATCTCGGCAGTCCACCGATCGCTGTATCGGACTGTGGAAACAGACCAATCACAATCCCATGTCCAGGGTTGGAGGCGGCCCATCTCATCGTAGCGGATCTCTGCCACGCTTGCAATGATATGGCAGTACGTTGAGTGATCGTGATTGGTGTCCATAAAGACCTCCACGCAATCATCGGTCCACACTGCACCATCGCGCTTAGAGACTTTCGCAACTACTGAATCCATTTGAGATTCAAGACACACAAATGCAACGTACAGGTATGAGTGGTCATGAAGGGCAAAAGCATAGGTCTGCTGAGTCGCAGGACCTTCGCCTCCAAGAAGCGAAAAGCCAGTGACACCGTGTGCTTCTCTCCAACAGCGATCGTCTAAGACGCCGTCTATAATCGGCGGGTTGTAGGTCTTTCTGCAGAACCACTCCGGTACGCGTCCATCCACACGCCCGCCGAAGAGGTGTATGAAGATGGTGAAGGAGACTGCGAACTGTTTCACATTCCATTGTACTTGAGACACACGCCTCCGTCAACGATCTCCATTTCGGTTACCTAGTTAAATGATTTGACACGCGAAGGAATTGGGCTATTGACTTTTATTGACAGTTTTGCACTCTTTCCCCCAGGGAAAAGATGCGACTCAGTCAACTCTTGACGAAAAATAGAGTCATTCTTGACCTCCAGGCGCAGACGAAAGATGAGGCGATCGATGAGCTCCTTCAATCGTTGATGAATTCGGGGGAGGTGAAGAATCCAGTTGAGTTCGTCAAATCGGTGGAGGCGAGGGAGAAACTTGAATCTACGGGAATAGGAAGTGGTGTTGCGATTCCTCACGGAATCACTGACGCGGTCAGAAGTGTCGTGTGTACAATGGGCATATCGAAGAGAGGAATTGATTTTGGCGCACTGGATGGAAAATCTGTCCATTTCATATTCTTACTCGGTATTCCAAAAGGTGAGGCCCGGGAATATCTCAGTCTGCTGGCTCATATCTGTCGATTATTCAGAGATGAGGAGTGGAGAAGGCAAATCACGCATCTTGCATCGGTTGACAGACTAATAGAACTCATTATCGAGAGGGAAATGACGATTTCGTGAGAATGTGGAAGGAAATCTCAGTGTAAGAGTTCTCTGGCCGCAGCCGCAATTGCCTCTGAATTCAATCCATACTTTTGGAATAACGCATCACAGGTGGCTGATTCGGCGAAGCAATCCTTTAATCCTACGTTCGAGACTCTGGTTGGATGTCTGCGAGCGAGAATCTCTGCAACAGCACTTCCCAATCCTCCACAGATACTGTGATCCTCGCAGGTCACTATCCCCTTGGTCGTCGCTGCTGCCTCGAGAATGATATCTATGTCGATCGGTTTTATCGTATGGATATTTATGAGTCTGATGGAATAGCCTTCGTTCTCGAGAATCTCTCTCGCACCCATGGCACGGGACAGCATGATGCCAGTCGCGACGAGTGTAATATCGGATCCGGGGGATAACAGCACTCCACGGCCAGGGATGAATTCGTAGGCCTCATCAAATATCCTGGGGACCTTTACTCTGAGAAGTCTCAGGTAGCATGGGCCGTCGATTTCCGCGACATGCGCTGTTGCAGCTCTCGTCTCCGCCTCGTCTGCGGGAGAAATGACTCTAAAATGGGGCAATGTCCTCATAAGAGAAATGTCCTCGATTGCGTGATGCGTTGGCCCGTCCATCCCCACGGAAATGCCGCCGTGTGTACCAACGATTTTCACATTCAATCGTGTTTGGGCTACTGACATTCTCACCTGGTCGTAGGCCCGGCACGAGGCAAAAACTGCATAACAACATACGAAGGGAGTGAAACCGATGGTCGCAAGCCCTGCAGCTGTGCCGACCATGCTCTGTTCCGCAACCCCGAGCTCTATGAACCTGTCCGGAAAGACCTGAGCGAACGCATGTGTCTTTGTGGAGGTGGATACATCTGAATCCAGGACAACAATACGCCCATCGTTCCGCGCGACGTCTATGAGCGTTTCTATGAAACTCTCCCTGATGTCCGTATGCACTTCACCCACCTTCGATCTCCTTGAGGGCCTGTTCCGTCTGTTCCGCGTTCGGTGCCCTGCCGTGCCAAGCGGGATTTCCCTCCATAAAAGAGACGCCCTTTCCCTTTACCGTGTGAGCAATGATCATGTGAGGTCTTTCTTCCACCGCTTTCATATGCTCGAGTGCCCTCTCGACCTCAGCGAAGTCGTGGCCGTCTATTTCCTGAACCTCCCAGTTGAAAGCCCGCCACTTGTCGGCGAGAGGCTCTAAGTCCATAATTCTTGCGACTGGACCATCGAGTTGAAGTTTGTTGTAATCCAGAAGGACGGTGAGATTGCTGAGGGTGTGGTAACCAGCAGCCATGGCTGCCTCCCAAACCTGTCCTTCCTGGCATTCACCGTCTCCCATGATCGCGAAGACGCGTAATCGTCTCTTCCTCAATCGCAGACCGAACGCCATCCCGTTTGCGGCTGACAGTCCCTGACCGAGGGAGCCTGCCGTCATATCGACGCCTGGCGTGAGGGACATGTCGGGGTGGCCCTGAAGCCGGCTACCCGTCTTTCTCAGTGTAGACAGTTCTGAAATGGGGAAGAAGCCTTTCAGAGCCAATACTGCATATAACGCGGGAGCACCGTGCCCTTTCGACAGCACCAATCTATCCCTATCCTCCCAATCGGGATTCTTCGGATCCACATTGAGCTCTCTAAAATACAGGTAGACAAGTATTTCCACTATTGAAAGAGACCCTCCCGGATGACCGGAGCCCGCCGCGCTGATCATCTTTATTATTTCTTTTCTTGCTGATTTGGCGAGGTTTTTCAGTTCGACTACACTATTCATTCTTCCTTGACCATCTTCGAAAATTCTTCCCTTGTGATTATTTTCACGCCAAGCGCGACCGCTTTCTCATATTTCGATCCGGGGTTCTCTCCGACTACCAGGAAATCGGTTTTCCTGCTGACTGCAGATGAGACTCTTCCACCAAGTGAGACAATAAGTTCAGTTGCTTCCTCTCTCGTGAAACCATTGAGAGTGCCTGTAAGCACAACGGTCTTTCCAGAAAATACCTCCTTCTCTACTTCGTGTACGTCTGTTTTCACCTGTAATCCTGCTCTTCTCAGCTTCTCCAGTACTTTCCGATTTCTCGAGTCTCGTAAGAAATCTGCTACCGATTCTGCGATAGCGGGGCCGATCTCCGGGATTTCGACGATTTCTTCGACTGTGGCCTTTACCAAGCGATCGAGTGATCCGAGATTGTTCGCTAGGAGTCTCGCCGCGTGCACTCCCACGTGTCTTATACCCAAGGCAAAGAGTAGGCGGTAGAATGGTCGATGTCTGCTCTCCTCTATGCTTTCCAGAAGACTGTGGGCAGATTTCTCTCCCATCCTCTCGAGTGCACGCAAGCGCTCTTCTTCAAGAAAATAGAGATCTCCGTAGTCCCTCACTAATCCTCCATCAACGAGTTGATTCACGAGAGCAATGCCTAATCCTTCTATGCCCATGGCTTGTCTGGACGCGTAATGTTCAATAGTGCGCTTCACCTGGGCAGGACAGGCGACGTTTATACACCTGATGGGGACTTCCCCTCTGGACCTCGCCACTGCTCCCCCACAAACTGGACATGTCTTAGGAGGATTGATGACCCTCTCTTTGCCAGTCCGGGTCTCGAGGACGACCTTGACCACTTTCGGAATGACTTCTCCTCCCTTCTCTAAGAGCACCGTGTCACCAAGCCGGATATCTTTCTTGAGTATCTCATCGAAATTGTGAAGCGTTGCCCGTGATATTGTGGAGCCCGACAGTCGCACGGAATTGAGGATTGCCACAGGCGTAATCACGCCGGTCCTCCCAACTTGAAATAAGACATCCTTCAGTACTGTCGTAATCTGCTTCGGTGGAAACTTATAAGCGACGCTCCATCTTGGACTCTTTGTAGTATGCCCCAGGCTTTGCTGATAGGCGAATCTGTTGACTTTGATGACCATTCCATCGACTTCGTACTCGAGCGCTTCTCTCTTATCGACCCACTCTTCGCAATAGCTTATCACCGCATCCATGTCACTGCAGAGCTTAAAGTGTGGGATTATTCTAAATCCTACCTCCTTCAGTTTGCACAGCACACCGTAGTGAGTGGGGTAATCTTCAGAAGGAGGTTCTGCGACCGTGTGCACAAATATGTCCAGGTGGCGTTTCGCAACCTCCTTAGGATCGAGAAGCTTCAAAGATCCAGCTGCGGCATTTCGCGGGTTGGCAAAAGCAGACAGCCCGAACTGCTCCCTCGTTCTGTTCAGTTCGCTAAATTCGCGTCTGGGCATGTATACTTCTCCCCTCACTTCTACGTCGCTAAGACCTTTGACCTTCTTCACCAGGCTCATAGGTATGGTTCTGAGGGTCTTCAGATTGGCCGTGATATTATCTCCTGCCCTTCCGTCCCCGCGAGTAGAACCCTGAACGAAGATTCCGTCATCATACTTCAGGGACACTGCGACTCCATCTATTTTCAGTTCGGTCACGTACTCAATCTGATCTACGCCTAAACTCTTTTTCACTTTGCAGTCAAATTCTTTCAGTTCTTGATAAGAGTAAGTATTGTCCAAACTGAGCATGCTGACTGCGTGCTCAACAGTGCTGAATCCCTCTGTGAGTTCCTCGCCTATTCTCTGAGTAGGTGAATCGGGAGTGATCAACTCCGGATGGGCATGCTCCAGCTCGATCAGCTCTCTCATGAGCTGGTCGTATTCGTAATCGGAAATCGTGGGGTCATTCAGGACGTAATAGCGCCAATTGTGGTAATTTAATTCTTTTCTTAGTTGTCTGAGCCGTTGTGCTACTTCCATTCCTAGGTTTTCTTCTTCGGTGTCGGCCCCCCAGTAGTCCTCTTTCTTGTAGCTCTCCTCCTCGGTTTTGGCTTTTCGTCCTCTGATTTCAATTGAGCTTCCACCTTCTCAGGGACTACCTCTTCAGCTTCTTCCTTCTTCTCAAGGAGGTCTTTCTCGTCCTTTTTCTTCACGAGGTCAATGTAGATGAGTGACTGACCCGCCGAGAACACGGCGAGTTTGTAGGAACACAGGAAGAAGAAAATCAAATAGAGTACTATGCCTATGAGACACGCAGCAATATCACCAGACCACGGTAGTGGTTGGGGCACTCTCGCTGCCAATAGTTGTGGGAAGAAGAATCCGTAGACCTTGGGGATGAGAGGGAGCTTAGGGATCGAAGGGAGATAACAATATGCGTTATTGATGACTGCCGCAAGTTTATCTCCCATAGCAAGGCCTATGGCCCAGTTGGCCAGCCCAAGGGAATACTTTATGAATAGCCCCAGTACCCCGGTTGCAACACCCATAGTGAACAGCAGAAGGATCTGGTATATCAACCATCGCCAGTTTTGCTCATTTGTTACTGAAAACAGTTCAAACAAAGAGTCGAAGGTGTCACTCTTGGTGGTTGCCACCACTGCTGGCACGGTGATGAAGGAGACGAAGAAGATCACTATAAGGTAGGCGACGAATAGGGAAACTGCGAAAATTGGGATCCACAAGAAACCGATGAATAGCTCGCCGAAATAGGGAATCTTGCCAATCAGTCCGAATAGGATGCCGATCGCTACCAGAATGATGATGAACAGGGCGAGCGTAGCTGGAGACAAGAGAACAGCCTTCCAGTTAGACTTCACGAACTTCAGAGCTTCCTTTATCTCATAGAATTCATCTCCTCTGAGCTGTTCAAATGTAACCTTGCTTACGGCACAGACGGTGAGGAGATTTACCCCAACGAACCATATGAGACTGAGGGCCAGTATGATCCATCCAAACCATGCGAATTGCACGCCGAAGGGTAGAGGTACGAATTTAAACTGGTTCCATATATCCATGAAACTGTATTCAGTACCAACAAGGAAGGCTATGTATGAAAGAATGAGATATCCCAGTACACCGATCAATAATCCTAGGAACTGAATCCACATCTTTTTCGCAGAAAACCCGAGCCTTGCCGCCCTAAACACGTCTTTGAAATTGTAATGCAGCTTTATCACCTCAACCTCCCTTCATTCTCGTTGAATCTCTGCAGCAAAACTGATACCATCACCTCCTCTGCATGGACTGAGGAATGAATGAAAACTCTCTCTACTCTCTTGGTAAACAGAAGGATTCCCAGTTTCTCTTCCATCACCGGCTGGAGCCCAACAGTTGGATCAGTAGAATGACTATACCGAGAAGTATGACGAGCACAATTGGCGACTTCTTCAGTGTATAACGTCTAGGCCTGAACAGCCTTTTTCTCAGAGAGACCACAGTGTATATTTAAATCTGCCGGAAATTTTGTCAACCGAAAATATCTCTGATTTGGTAGACCCGATGGAGAGAGTGAACTTCACGGGATGTTGACTTTTCACTGAGTAGTGCTATAATTCCTGGGTGTGAAACGCACGAATCTCTTGTCTGAGGTGAAAAAGACTGTGGGACGCTATCGCCTCCTGCAGAAGAACGATAAGGTTCTCATTGCACTCTCAGGTGGAGCCGATTCTGTGGTGCTTCTCACTCTGCTACTGGAACTGAAGCATACGTTTGGCCTCTCTTTTCATTTGGCACACCTCAACCATTGTCTGAGGGGCAGGGAGAGCGATGAAGATGCAGAATGGACGGAGGCCCTTGCTGGTAGAC
>SMTZ1_10004884_pt1 | contig 22909 bp, 21 predicted proteins | sample DeeMarSWOR136_30_FD_25667 | JGI IMG/M metagenome (IMG submission 25667) | reverse complement strand
TATCGTAAACGCCAATAAGGTCTTGCTTACCAATGGAGGCGTGGCTGACACCTGCCTTATCTTTGTAAAGACCGGGGTCTCAGGAGGGCGTAACAGTCTAAGCGTAATTATTGTGGAAAGGGGCACCCAGGGCTTTGAGGTGGGGGACCTGGAGGATCTGTCAGGCAACAGGGCGAATCCGGTCTCGTCCATAAGGCTATATGACTGCCGCGTCCCTGCAAAGAATCTGCTGGGCGGAGAGGGAGATGGGATGAAGATCGGCCTAGCGGCCCTTGACACGGGCAGGATAGGGATAGGCGCTCAGGCGCTTGGGATAGCCCAGGCCGCGATGGAGGAAGGGATCCGCTATTCCAAACAGCGTCGCCAGTTTGGTGTGCCTATCTCACATCACCAGGCCATCCAGACGATGATAGCGGACATGGCCACACATGTTGATGCCGCGCGCCTCCTCATATATCGCGCGGCGGCAGTTCGGGACAGCGGGAGACCCTTTTCTAAGGAAGCGGCCATGGCAAAGCTCTTTGCATCTGAAACCGCGAGCAAGGTCGCGGATATGGCGGTTCAGATCCATGGCGGATATGGATATTCAAAGGCCTACCCGGTGGAACGTTTTTACCGGGACGCGAGAATAACGCGAATATATGAAGGGACATCCGAGATCCACAGGATTATTATAGCACGGAGTGTGCTTGAGGAATATAAGTAAGGTATACGGTCTACGGTTTACGGTATACGGTACCTTACACCTTACACCGTATACCTTATACCATATACCGAGGTTTCTTTCATGAGTTTAAACATCATCGTCTGTATAAAATCCGTTGTGCTGGATGCACCTGAAGGGCAGGTAGTTCGGTTGCCTGAGACATGCGCCCTGAATCCATTTGACCGTCCGGCCCTGGAGATGGCCCTGCAACTGCGTGAGAAAAAGGGGGGCAGGGTTACGGCACTTTCAATGGGGCCGGATGTGGCGGGCCTTTCATTATATGAGGCCATGGCTATGGGAGTTGACAGGGCTGTTTTGATCTCCGACCCGGCCTTTGCAGGCTCCGATACGCTGGCAACTTCGACAGCCCTTGGGGCGGCAGTAATGAAACTGAGGCCTTTTGACCTTATCCTTTTCGGAACAAGGACATCCGATAGTGATACCGGTCAGGTCGGTCCACAGACGGCCGTCCGGATTGGCCTGCCGATAATAACAGGCGTGTATCACCTGGAATATATGGATGCAAAAGTCGTGGCAGATCGGAGGGTGGACGAATTCAATGAAAAATATGAGGTCTCTCTTCCTGCTGCAATCACAATACATCCGGCGGCACTGCAGGTCAGGGACAATTCCCTGTCAGGGATTGAAAAGGCCTTTGGAGGGGGAGTATTCGAAAGGATGGACCTATCAGACCTGGGTCTTTCGGCGAATCAGGTAGGGGAAAGGGGATCAGCGACAAGACTCCTGTCCATGAACAAGGTCAGAAGGAAGAGGGAATGCGAGTTTATAGCCGGAACTATCGAAGAACAGGCAGATGAGCTTGTCCGGAGGCTCAGAGCAGGGGGATATATAGGATAGAAAACCCTTGGGCTCGGGATTCTCGGATTCATGGAGAGATCGCATAGCGCAAAGCGCAGAGGGCCTAGAGTCTAAAAAAATTGAATAATGAACTGGGGAATTATGAATTTTGAAGTGATGAAAAACCTCAATATTCAATATTCCATGTTCAATATTTTTCAGTTCAAATCATTGACACTTTTTTCAAATAATTAAGAGATAGGTTACAAATTAAAAAGATTTTAAAAGATGGGAAAATCAATTAAAAACATATGGGTCTATATTGACCTGAGAAACAGGAGACATCTTGGATTATGCCTTAATGTTATTTCCGCTGCCAGGGGGCTGGCAATTCCTTTGTCGGAGAGGGTCGTGGCGTTTATTATTGGATCTCATTCAGCCTCCCCATGCGTTCCGATGGATGAGGCTGCCGAGATATGCATTTCTAACGGAGCGGATGAAATATATGCTATAGAATATCCGGATCCCAAGGGACCAAGAGCAGATATACATGCGATAATCCTGAACCAGACTATTCAGAAGATGTCTCCGCGCACAGTCCTTTTTAGCCTAACGGATTTCAGCCGCGAGATCGCGGGCCGATGCGCACGGATGAATAATGCCGGACTGATCGCTGATTGTGTCGGACTCCGGATCGTGGATGGCCATGTCATCGCCAGCTGCCCTTCATGGGGTGGTGAGATAATGGCAGAACTGACCTTTTCAGACCATGATTCTACGGGATTTGCGACCGTTCAGACGCATGCATTCCAAAAAGCATCCGTACGCGGCAATCCGGGGACAGTGAAAAAGATCCCGTTGAAAGAGGTTGCTGTTCCGGAAAAGCTCAAGCGCCTTTCATCCTCATCGGAACGGGTTGAGAGATGCAGGCTAGAGGATGCCAAGACCATTGTTGTCGGCGGTGCAGGGATGGGAAATGCCGATGGATTCGCTTTATTACGCACACTTTCAGCGCTGCTGGGCGGTGAGGTCGGGGCCACACGGCCACCCGTCCTTAACCACTGGGTTGATGAGGAGAGGCTTATAGGCCAGACCGGAAAGAGTGTTAGGCCGGAACTCCTTATTTCAGTAGGGACATCCGGCGCTGTCCAATACACAGCCGGAATTACTGAATCAAAGAAGGTAATAGCAATAAATCGCGACGCCGATTCACCTATATTTAATTTCGCGGATACAGGGATTGTAGCTGATGCCAAAGGCCTTCTCCCTCCTCTTATCAGCCGTATAAAGCAGGTGGTAATGCGGGATCTCGCTGATGTCCTGAGCGAGGATAGCCGCGTTGGGAAGGGTAACGGGTTCGGGGCAAAGGTCCGAAAGTTCAGGGAATCACACGGCTGGTCTATAGAAGATCTGGCTCAGGATACGGGTCAGACTCCGGAATATATCCAGCAGGTGGAAAATAATGAGATTGTGCCGCCGGTAAGCTTTTTACTTAGGCTTTCAAAGGTCCTGGATGTGGATCCAGGGACCTTCCTTACGGATGAAGAAAAGGCCTCCATACAGGATCAGCGCGCCCAGGCCTTTATAAAGAGGACTAAAAACTACTATTACCAGACCTTAACTCCCGGCGCTGAAAATCAGCATCTGAGGGGATTTATGATAACGATAGAGCCCAGGCAGGACCATAAACCTGTGGAATATAAACATGAGGGAGAAGAGTTCATCTATGTCATGGAAGGGAGTCTTGAGCTGACCCTGGACAACAAGATAAATCATCTCAAGGTTGGAGAGAGTATGCATTACAATTCGGAGATCCCTCACAAGCTGAAAAACCTCGGCAATGAAACCACCAAATGCCTCGTGATACTCTACACACCCTAATTTCATGTTCCTGATAAATATTCTTCTATCTGTTCAAATCCTCAAACACCTTCTTAAGACTTAGTATTAATTATTAATAAGTGTATATATTGGCGCCATGTCCAACAGGTGATCTTCTTTTAGTGTCAAAACGCTTTGAGAATATTGAATATTGATTTCAGAATATCGAATGTTGAAAGAGTCTAAACTTCATAATTCAAAATTTCATGTTCAACCTGCCCGCCCATGCCTATCGGCAATTGAGGTTTTGTCCTGTGCAAATCGTATTTCAGGAAATAATAGGAAATACAACTAAAATATCCCTATGCCAGACGGGTATTTAATCCCTCTTCCTTCTTGGGTGCATTCATTGCGCAGGGGATGGTTTGCCAATTGTATACAGGATTTTTTTAATGAATTTCCTGTTTCATTGATGTATTGTTAATAAATATCTATCCGGGTCAAGGGAGAGAAGAATATGAAAAAATTAATCAAGATGTTTATCCTTATTGCCCTGTTTTTCCAGGTGCATTGTATATACGGGAGCGATAACCCGACGAAGGTGACCCCATCTCAAGCTATGCAGAGGGGCCAATCAATTCTTGACATCATGCTGGTCATAGATAATTCCGGGAGCATGAAAAAGAGCGATCCAGATTTTTTGGCCAGGGATGTAGTAGGCAGGGCATTGTTGGACCTTGGTAAAGATGTATATGTCGGCATGATAATTTTCGATACCAAGGCAAGGATCGTGGTCAATTTGACACCGGCAAATAATATAGTTTCCAGGGCAAATATTGTCTCCGGCCTGGATAACGTGAATTATAAGGGGCTGTTTTCGGATACACCAGCTGCGGTAGAGATGGCAATATATGAATTAAAGAACAATGGGAGAAGGGATGCCCGGAAGATAATTATCCTGATGACCGACGGATTTGTCGATACCGGAGATAAACAGGAAGATCTGGAAAGGGTACGGTGGCTCAGGGAGGATCTGGCAGAGGAAGGATCGAGGTCCGGGATCAGGATCTTTGGTGTTGCCTTTAGCGATATGGCTGATTTCAGCCTCTTTCAGATATTGGCCGGCAAGACCGAGGGCGAATATTTCAGGACATATAGTGTTGAAGATATTAATACCATATTCGACAGGATCAAACAGGTACTCTCCGAAAAGGAGGGGCCCCTTACTGCCCCGGCAACGATATCAGAGGAAACTCCCGCTCAGATCCCTGGTACAGGATTGCCTTCTCAGGAAGGCGTTGAGACAATAGAGGCAGGGGAGGTGCCTGTGAAAGAGACTGAGGGCGCCCAGGCCGTCGTGATTCCGTGGGTGCCCCTTTTTGCCGGGATCTTACTGCTACTGGTGATTTTCGTAGTAGCCATGATTTATTATAGAAGATCCGTTAGAAAAGATAGGCGTTTCACTGTGCCATCTGAGGTTTTCATACCCAAGGCGGTCTTGATTGATGTCAATAATATCACAGGCACAAAATCATTCATCCTGGAAAAAAGAATTAATATGATAGGTCGAGACCCGAATAATGACATTGTTATTGCCAAAGATACGATATCAAGTTTCCATGCAGTTATTGAGTACAGGGATGGTTCTTTCTACCTTGAAGATCAAAGGAGCAGGAACAAGACAATCCTGGCAGGCGAGGAGCTCTTGCCTCAATCTCCACGAAGGCTGAAGAGCGGTGATGAGATAATGTTTCATTTCTATATATTTAAATTCCTTATACCCGACACGATACCCTCTGGGAAGACCATGATAGATTTCCACGCGCCCTCTGAAACCGTGGCAAGAATGAAGCCGGAGAGCGTGGTTCAGGAGATCCCGGCAATTCCCAAGGCGATACTTGTAGATGTAAAAAATATCACTGGCAAGAAGACCATGCACCTGAAAAAGAGGATAAACAGGATTGGACGAGGGTCCGGCAATGAGATTGAGATCCAAGAGGACAGTATATCCGGTTTGCATGCCACTATTGAATACAAGGACGGGTTCTTTTACCTTGAAGATCAGCGTAGCAAGAACAAGACTATGCTGGGCGGTATGGAGCTGGAACCCCATGTGCCCAAAAAGCTTAAAAGCGGCGATGAGATATTATTTGATATTTACAAGTTTATATTTCTACTGGAATATGGGCTCCCTTCCGGTGATACCGGGGAAGGGACAGGGGAAGGAAAGGATTAGTAACCTGTAGTATGTCACAGATGAGGATATTTTTAGCAGTTCTGGCTGTGCTGTGTACATTGATATGGGTGGATCCATCCCCGGCGGATGACCCCGGTTATGTGATCAGCATCCAGCTTGAGAATGATTTTTTTGGGGGAGGGACAGACAGGCACTTTACACATGGCACCCGCATAGAATGCCTCACAAAGCCTGTTGGATGGATGACGGATTTGGCCAACAGACTCCCGTGGCTCAGGTTTGGGGATGAGGAAGAGATACAGGGGGATGCTATCAAGGGGCGTGCCAGCTTCTCGATCGGTCAGAATATGTATACGCCCGAGGATGTCTTTACCTCTCAATTATTGCTAAAAGACAGGCCTTATGCGGGATGGCTCTATATGGGATTCGGTCTTGTAGCCAACAAACGCGATAGCCGTTACGACAAACTGCTGTTGCAGGTAGGCATGGTCGGACCATCTTCACTTGCCGAAAAGACGCAGAGATTCTGGCATTCCATCTGGGGCATCCATTTCCCCGAAGGATGGGATAACCAGCTGAAAAACGAGCCTGGTGTGGTTCTCTACTATGAGCAGGCCAGACGTTATGAAAAGGGGGATTTGCCGTTTAATCTCAAGTTTGACATAGTCCCTAATTTTGGAGGAAGCCTTGGCAATGTCTTTACCTACTTGTCAGCAGGTGTTACCCTCCGTGTAGGTCCGGACCTTAAGGACGATTTCGGACCTCCCCGCATCCAGCCAGGTCTGCCCGGGGCCGGGTATTTTCGCCGGGAGAGGGGCTTGAACTACTATTTTTTTACCGGATTAGCGGGCCGTGCGATCATCCGTAACATCTTTCTTGACGGCAATACATTTCGAGACAGCCATTCTGTTGAAAAGAAATTTTTTGTTGGCGACCTCCAGGCAGGCGTGGCCTTTCAACTGGATCGGTTTCAATTGAGCTATACGCAGATATACCGTACAAAGGAATTCAAGGCTCAAGATAATGCCGATATCTATGGATCCCTGAACCTTTCTTACCAGTTCTGATCCGGTTTCTATCTTAAACTTCCTGAACGCCGCCCCCCGTCCCTTTTTATCCAATTTATATAATATTGCATAAAAAAGCTTGACACATATATTCGACTTTGTTAATGAAATCACGAATTATCGGCCAGAACGGATTAATCGGGCTGGTGAATCGCAATGTATTGGAATTACGGTAAAATAATAATAAGGAGGATTTAAACATGGGTTACGACGTAGTAGTCGATCATGAAAAATGTGAAGGTTGTGAAGAATGTGTTGAGGTTTGCCCCGTGGATGTTTATGAGATGCAGGATGGCAAGTCTGTTCCTGTGAATGCTGAGGAGTGTTTAGGCTGCGAAAGCTGTGTCGAGGTATGTGATCAGGAGGCCATTACCATTACTGAGACTTGAAACTTATTGATCAGCCAGCATAATGCCGCGCTTTTAAGTTTAGCATTATATTATTTACAAAAAAGCCGCTCAAACCTGATGTTTGAGCGGCTTTTTTTAATTCTCACGCTTACTTGGCATGGCAGTCATTGCATTTTGAGGATGGTGCTGTATCTTTGCCTGATTTCTTATGGCAGTCCCTGCAATTGTTATGGAAGGCCATCATCAGCCTCGGCACATTGTCCTGAGTCTTATCAGGGTTATGGCAGCTTACGCATGACTTAACAGCATCCCCTTCCTTCCAGATATTTTTTCCATCCTTATATTCGTGATGGCAGTCTGTGCATGCCACCTTGTAGTCCTTGCTGTGCTTTAAATGGCTGAAAGCTACAGGCCCTTTAATATCCTTACTGTAGCTTTTATTATCAATCACGATTTTTTCGGTAACGTCCGCCGCCGTTAAAACGCCGGTGGCAAGAAAGATCAGCCCGATAGATAATAGTAATATTTTGGTTAAAGTCCCTTTTTTCATGTTGTTAAATTCCTCCTTTGCCACTTTAATCAGAAAGCTGTCTATACTCATGTTTGTTATCTGCCCATGACTTGAAAGCCATCGTTTGCATATATATTATATAGGGGCGCCGCTTGTCAAGTCATAAAATCTATCCATAGATAATGATTCTTTCCTTGATAAAGGTCTTATTTGATTATATATAGGCCGTGTTTCAGGAATAAAATCATCAATTTTATCATTTGGGCAAATCGACGTTGTGCTAGAGAGGCCTTATATCGCATCGCTAAGGTTGAAACCTGATCTAGTAAACCGTCATCCCCCTGCATGACCGGGGGATCCAGAGGCTTTTGGTATGAATGTATTTTCCTTGATTCCGAATCTCGCTATGCCGCGTGCCGCTCGTCCGGCATGAGGTTATCCACGCGGAACGTGACATGGTGTTCAGGCCCGGAGTGATTAATAAAGGATTCATCTAAAGGTATCACCTTTATAATATATTTAATAAATGGAGGCGGACACATGAGAAAGATAGAGAGGGCGATTATAAGCGTTACGGATAAGACAGGGGTTGTTGATTTTGCGAGATCACTCGCAGGGTTCGGTGTGCAGATACTTTCCACCGGCGGCACGGCTAAAGCAATGAGGGATGGAGGGGTTACTGTTACGGATATCTCGGAGTATACCGGATTTCCCGAGATGCTGGACGGCAGGGTAAAGACACTTCATCCAAAGGTGCATGGAGGACTGCTTGGCATGAGAAGCAACCCGGAGCATGTCAAGACAATGGAGCAACACGGCATTAAGAATATCGATATGGTGGTGGTCAACCTGTATCAATTCGAGAAGACGGTCGCGAAACAGGGCGTTACCCTGGATGAGGCTATGGAGAACATAGACATAGGGGGCCCGTCCATGCTCCGTTCATCGGCAAAGAATTTCAGGGACGTGACGGTCATTGTGGATCCTTCTGACTACGATAAGGTATTAAAGGAGATGAAAGAAAACGGAGGTGCGACATTGTTAAAGACAAGGTTCAGCCTGGCAAAGAAGGTCTTTAAACTCACTCACAATTATGACGGGGCTATCAGTCGGTATCTGGAGGGTGTGGAGATTTAGGAGGAGGCTGTGACCTGTTTTCCTTTTCAGGGCAGGGAGCGTTTTTATGGACGACCCTGCCCCTTTTTTTGCATAAGATTGCCTGGAAGGTCCGGCAGCTGGCTGATCCATCAAGCCCTTCCTCCTTGGGCCATTCCGCATATCTGCATTTCATGTCACAGAATTCCATGTACTGCTTATAATCCCTTTCCTGTAATGATTCAACTCTAAATAAAATGAAGCATGTATGGATATTCTTTCTTTAAGATGTTATAAAATATTATAGATATGCAGGCCCGCTTATCCTTCCCCCTTATAGGGTGAGGCGAGGAGGGGATCACAAAACTGAATCCACCTTATCCGTCGTTCCCCGGCTTGCCCGCCTTGGCGCTACATGAGCAGATATAAAGTAAACATATCTTTTTATAGACACCGGATAGCAAACATTATATTTTTAGATGCCAGGTCTGGGCCAGGGATCAGGGAATCCAGTGAAATAGAAATGACTTTGGTCAAGAGGGTCATATAGTAATGAAGGAAACAAATCAAAGCGGATCAGAACATCTGGGGGCGCTCAGGCGCTGGTTCTGGGTAGTGATATTTGCCGTGGGTTTTGCCTGGGTTGAAGGCACGGTGGTTGTATACCTCAGGGAGATCTTCTATCAGGGCTCGTTCTATTTTCCCATTGTGGTCAACTGGGAAGATGGAGAATATATCGCCCATTATCTGACCCCTGTTGAGATAGGACGTGAGATAGCGACCATTATCATGCTTATCGCGGTTGCCTGGGCATCTGGAAAGAACCTGTGGCAGAGATTCAGCCTTTTCATGATCGCCTTCGGGGTGTGGGATATATTCTATTATATATGGCTTTATGTGATGATCGGCTGGTTTATGTGATGATCGGCTGGCCAGAGGGTCTCATGACATGGGACCTCCTCTTTCTCATACCCCTCCCATGGGTCGGTCCGGTTATAACGCCAGTTCTTATCAGTCTGGCAATGATATTGGCAGGATCCCTGATAATCTATTATGATCAGAAAGGATATAAGATCCGGTTTTACTGGTATGACTGGGCAATAGTACTGTTATGCGGCTTGCTCATGATCGTGGCCTTTTGCTGGGACTGGAAGAATATTGTGCGGCTCCCTGATGGCATTGAGCGTAGCGGTATCCCTAATCCCTTCCTGTGGGAATTGTACCTACCGGCGTATATTCTATCTGTGGCATATTTTTGTATCAGGCTATGGCAGAATGTCCATAATTATAAGGATAATGCCTGACATATTTTTTCTTGACCTGGAATCGGGTTTTTGTTAGACAATCGTCCCTTGTAGACATATAATTATAAACGATCCCCGGTAGCTCAGCAGGTAGAGCGGGTGGCTGTTAACCACTTGGTCGGCGGTTCGAGTCCGTCCCGGGGAGCTTTGAAATGACAAGGCTTAGAGGTGATACCCTCTAAGCCTTTTTTTTACCACCTTCGCGTTTGTCCCGGATGTAGATCGATCTGGAGTGACCATCGCTCTGCACCCTCTTATCAACATCGAAGAGATTTATTGCTACAGCAAGTTCCCCGAGTTTGACGAACCCATAGTTCCTAGGATCAAATTCCGGTGCCTGCTTGGCGATGTTGTTTCCAACAGCGCCCAGATGCGCCCATCCGCTCTCATCTGAGGCTGCCTCAAGGGCATTCCGGAGAAGGGTTACCAATTTGGTATCTCTTTTCAGTTCAAGCGCTGTCTTCCGTCTCAAGGCAGGCTCAGTGCCTTCCTGGAACCTGAGGACCTCTGTGAAGATAAATTTATCGCAGGCAGATACAAAGGCCTTTGGGGTTTTCTTCTCCCCGAAGCCATAGACAAGTAGACCTTCTTCCCTGATGCGGGAGGCGAGGCGGGTGAAATCGCTGTCACTGGACACAAGGCAAAATCCGTCAAAGTGTTTCGCATATAGCAGGTCCATGGCGTCTATTATCATAGCGCTATCCGTGGCATTCTTCCCCACAGTATAACCAAACTGCTGAACCGGCTGTATGGAATGTTCCAGCAGGACAGACTTCCATCCTGTTAAAGCAGGCGTAGTCCAGTCGCCATAGATCCTTTTAATGCTCGCAACACCATACTTTGCGACCTCTGAAAGCAGGGCATCCACAATAGATGGTTGAGCATTCTCGGCATCAATAAGTACGGCGAGTCTGTTTTGTGATTGTTCACTTATATCCATATTATTTTCCTTTAGCGTGCCGGATGTCTTCGACGGATTGTCCTCAACAGGCAGTTCCCCGCATATCTAAAAGAATCCATTTTATCTGTCGGGATATCCCGTACATCAATGTCCTTTAAGGTCTTATCCTTCCTGCCTTGCCGGCGCGCCAACTTTTCATTGGCCTTTTCCTTCCTCTTGAGTTCTTTTTGATATTTCTTAAAGCTATGCATATTCTTCTTCGCCATGGTACTCCTTTCTGCAATACCATTCTCTATGTCGACCTCTAAAAGATGCCACACAGATCATCAATCGGGAATTATCTTTCAGCCTTGTTACCAGCGCATTCCCCCACGGCCTTGTCTTCCGCCTCTTCCGCCGCCACCATATCCTCCCCTGCCACCGCGGTTTTCGGTGCGAGGCCGAGCCGTATTCACCTTTAGCGTATTTCCTCTAAAATCTTTATCATTCAGTCCATCAATTGCAGCCTGGGCTTCAGCATTGCCCGGCATTTCTACAAAGGCAAATCCTTTTGATCTGCCGGTGTAATTGTCTTTTATAATCCTAAGTGATTCGACTTTACCATATGCATCAAATGCCGTTTTTAAATCTTCCTCAGTCACCTCTTGCGATAGATTGCCTACATAAATATTCATTATGATCTCCTTATAATTATAGAAAATGTTTTGAAAACCTGACTCCTTTATTCATCATGGTTTCCGTATAAACCAAAGGCTTTTTATTTTTAGCCTGCCTCGTTATTTTGCCCTATGCTGTCAAGGGATTCTTTTCGGTTGTTTATCCAGCTTCATTTTTGCCTTCTGGACCTGTTTCTTTATCTTCTGTTTGTGACCTTTGTCCTTAGCCTTTTTCCCTTTGTCTCCCATTATGTATTTCCTTTTATGTTATTGATATTCTGGAAATCATGAAATCTTTACCTGTGAATCCTGCCCATCATATTGCGGAGGGATGCCCAATCGGGTGCCATACCGGAACATCAATCCGTACTCGTGCGGGCGTATCATCTAAAATGTGTTAAGAGCGAACTATCTTCATGGTTTTTAGATAAAAGCAAAGAGTATATGTTGAAGAGAGATCCATTATTCGTTCGGGCAAGATCATTAATCACGTGTAAAAATCAAGCCCTTTTCGGATAAGTCATATCCGAAAGCCAATATAATCTTTCTTTTGGTCTCAATGCGACAACTCATGCCTTTCTCAATCCTGTCGATAGTAAACTGGGAAATCCCTGCCTTCCTGGAAAGTTCCGCCTTGCTCATCAGGAGTTTCTCTCTGATTTTTTTGACCGTATTATGTCCCGACTCATACATATATAATCCTCCTAATTAAGAAGGTCCCGTATTTCTTATTGACCTCTGGCTATCCATTCATCGATAACTTCCTTGTCAAATCGCCAGACCCTGCCGATCCGGATTGAGGGGATTTTACCTTGTTTGGACAACTTGCATATGGTTATTGCGTGCAATTTAAGATATTTTGCCACCTCTTTGGTTGTCATTATTTGTGCCAAGTATAGATCCTCCTCTCCTCCCTCATGAGATGTTACTCAATTTAGAGATTTTGCGGAAATGGTGACCATAGATCGCGAATGTAATGGCCAGCGGGACCAATCGGGGACGGCAAAAAAGGGTCCAGAATAAGATCTTCCAATACTGGAACCGCTCTTTGCCAAAAAGCCCCAGGCGAATACTTGAACGGAATGCCGCGATCAGGCGTTGGAAATCTAGGTGGATTCTTTTTTTCGGCATCTCATATTCCCTGAGGAAGGTCATCGCGCGTTTATAATAATGCCTGGGTGAATAGAGATGTTGGATCATATTTCTATACCCTTCACGTAACGTATCAAGACCCATCTTAGGACTTATGTTGGTTGTCCCGTCAACATTATCTCCGGAGATAAGCCCTATCAACCGGCCCTCCTTCTTCATGCGCTCATAAAGCCTTGTGCCGGGAGGAGCATTGAGTATGCCTACCATTGCCGTGACTATCCCGCTTTTCTGTATAAACTCGATCTGCCGCTGGAAGATTGAAGGGGTATCATTGTCGAAACCCACGATAAACCCTCCCTGCACCTGAAGGCCTGAATGCTGCATGATCTTGACGCTTTCGAGCAGATCCCTGTTTCTGTTCTGCTGTTTATTGCATTCAATAAGGCTTTCCTCATTGGGTGTTTCGATGCCGATGAATACAGTATCAAAACCCGCTTCAACCATCATGTCCATCAACGGCCTGTCATCTGCCAGATTGATCGATGCCTCCGTGAAAAAAGGGATTTTTTTCTTCTTCCCTTTTTGCCATTGGATGATCGAGGGTATAAGATCGGTTTTGAGATAGGCCTTGTTGCCTATAAAATTGTCATCTACAAAAAAGACCTGTCCCCGCCACCCTTTATCGTAAAGGCCGTTCAGTTCGGAAATAACCTGATCGCCTGTCTTGATGCGTGGTCGGTGTCCAAACAATGCCGTCACGTTACAGAAATCGCAATTGAATGGACAGCCCCGTGAGAACTGGAGGCTCATGGATGCATAGTGTTTAAAATCCAGCATCTCCCACATGGGAGGGGGTGTTTTTTGTATATCGCAAAACTCAGACGTCTCGTAGATGCGCCTAGGGCAACCCTTCTCAAGATCTGCCAGAAAAAGGGGAAGGGTCAATTCGGCCTCATTCAGCACGAAATGGTCCACCTCATCAAATTGAGCATATTCACTGGTGAAGAGGGGTCCGCCCGCTATAATCTTGAGGCCCGCCCTCTTACAACGGGCGATGGTTTCATGTGCCGATGCCCTCTGGACGGACATTCCGCCGATAAAGGCACAATCAGCCCATGAAAGGTCCCTATTGGTAAGCTTGGTAACGTTCATATCAACCAGCCTCTTAGGCCAGTCTTCAGGCAGCAGGGCCCCGATTGTCAGAAGGCCGAGTGGTGGAAATGCCGCTTTTTTCCGGATAAATTTCAGGGCGTGTTTAAAACTCCAGAAGGTCTCAGGATATTTAGGATAGATCAATAATATTCTCATGAATCTTCACCTTGTATATAAGCATGATAAAAGTATTTCCAGTAAGGTTATGTCATTCTTCTCATTTTTCCCGTGTACAGGCGGAATCCACTTGAGGATTTTCTGGCCGGGTTTAAATCCTGAAGATCTCATGATTGACTCTATGTTTCTATCTGTCTATTGCAGACAAGTATTCGGGATCGGTCCGAAAAAACCACGTCTATTTTTTCACAAGAGGTACTGATCACGATCCCCCTGCCGAATGTACTATGATCAATCACATCGTCCGCCTTAAATGATCCGGACATGCTGTAACTCACCGGCTGCTTTCCCTTGAACTTCTCCGTGAGGAGTTGGAAGTTTCTTGCCGAGTCCGTTATTTTTGTCCTTACACCTTTCCTGGGGGACTTTTTCCTTTCAGGATGGTAATTGTGCTCCTTTCCACAGGTATAACACCTTACCCTTTCTATTATGCCCTCCGTGTTTTGGGAAACGACCACATGTTCAAGCTGCGTCTTGCATTTGGTGCACATAGTGACCACATTTTGGGCAACAGGCGTCTTATCTTTATCCTCTATCATCACCCTACCTCCGAAATCAGATAATGTATCAATGAAAAACTTCTGTCCTTCTGCCTGAAAGCCTGTAGATCGGTCAAAAGGAATAGTAATTCAAAAATATTATCACTAAGTTATTGTTATTTTTATTATATTTAATTTAAATATTTTATGCTTTTAAAATATAATATACTTTAGATTATTTAAATTTATAAGTCAAGTTTTATTATCTTTTAATTTAAAATTCTTTTTAAAATATATATTTTCAAAAAAATCTTAAATTTATAATAATATCTAATTGTTACTGATAAATATCAAATTATTTTTATATTTTTAATAATATATCTTGATTTTTAATTATAGATGGATTAATTTAATAGAATCAAAAATGGTTTACATTTAACAGTAGGCCTGTTTCGTTCTGAAGGTAATTAGCTTTTTTATAGGGGCATCCTGAGGTATTGAAACTTGAAATTTATTCGGAAGGAGGATGTCACCATGGCTAATGGAACAGTAAAGTGGTTTAACGACCATAAAGGATTCGGGTTTATAGAGCAGCAGAACGGTCCTGATCTATTTGTTCATCATTCAGGAATAGACGCAACCGGCTTCAAGAGTCTCCATGAAGGTGACCACGTCACCTTTGACATAGAGCAGGGTCCAAAAGGCCCGTCTGCAAAAAATGTTAAAATAATCTGAATTATCTTTTAAAGAGATAAAAAGGGCGCTTCATTATAATATGATTAAGCGCCTTATTATTTTTTGGTATTCAGGGTGGAGGTATTTTTACGATAAACTGAACCTGGATATAATTTTCAAATTATTTTTAGATTCTGCTGTGCCTTTTTTATTTTCGCATCAATACATTAATTATAACTCCTTTTGTAGCAGTTTCGTAGCATTTTATCTTTTAAGATAATTGTAACATCACCTATTTAATAACTCTATCAACTTATTACCAGCTTTTATTGCTGTAGCTATTTCTTTGGTCCTTCTCTTTTTTAAAAGCTTTCCCCCTTCATGCTTAAAGTCATTCACATCTAGATAAACATTTTCAAGTAGCTCAGCTTCTTTTTTGTCAATCTTATTCCTTTTTATAGCCTCTTCCTGTAGATACCTCATGTCTCCTTTACTTTTACCTAACATTCTTATTAGTAATATATTATACGTTGCTGCTAATCTCATTAATGCTGAATTGAAATAGAATCCAGCAAGCCAATTTCCCATTTCTGGTAATTTACCTTCTGTTATCTCTTTTGTTATATTATCTATTTCATAATAATATCCTAGATCCAAATTATCTTTTAAACTAAGATCATTCGCCTTAATAAGCGATAGGACTGTTCCCGTTAGTAAACCTTTTACTCCAATAAGAACCTCATCTTTCGATGTCTTTATTTCGTTTACTTTTTTTGATAGTAATTTTATCTCTTCATCTATATTATTTTTCATTTCAGCATACCATAACTTTTATTTTATTCATATCTGTATGAGTATAAAATTCTTTTGTTTTCAACTGCTTATACCATATAGACATATAGGAATAAACAATTAAATATTTGTCTGTCATATTTCAATGATCGTATATAAAATAAATATGGAGATTTGATCAAGTATCCTTATGTTTTCAGAGTCTGAAAAAAGGTAAAGGTTATTTGGGAAGTCTAAACTTACATCCCATTTCCCCACACCACTATATATCCCGCAACTATCTATTCTATTGTCTAAAAATCTGTTTTTTGTATTATTACCTCAATATTGTCACAAGCCTTTAACCTTTTTCATAGAGGTCTAAATCCCGCTATTTTTATAGTTTTGTTGCCGCGGTGTGTATAATTTAAATCCTTCCATAATCGCGTCTTTCTTTATTGCCTTGCTTAGAGAAGAATACCATTCTCTTTTTGTGATGGGCTTTTTTGAACTAATAAATGAAGGTTTTTCACCTGGGCAAAGGACCTTTCTTTTTTGCATGTATCTGAAATAACATGGAATTATCTCTACAACAGTTTTGATTATATTTGTTCGCTGATTGTTTCGGTCGGGGAGCCAGTCGACATGCTCAAGGGGCACACCAAGGAGTTGAGTGCCCCTTTTCGTTGCTCATGGCAGGCCATTTCGACTCAAAAATGGCTCTGTTCAAGCCCTTTTTTGCTCGAGGTTTTAGACCTAAAGATGGAGTTGAGTCGAAATAGCCCTTAGCTTAACTTGAGCTTGTCGAAAGGTTTGTCGCGGGGCTTGTCGAAAGTCCTCAATCCATGGACTCAAGTCCTCCCGGCTTTGGGAAATTAAAAGGCTTAGAGGGGGATACCCTCTAAACCTTTTAAAATGCGCAATACTGTAAACGATGGGATCTTATTTGAGAACCCCGCTAAACACAGATTTATCTCCCAGCTCCGATTCTATCTCGAGGAGTCGATTATATTTTGCTATCCGTTCGCTGCGGGAGGCCGAGCCGGTCTTGATCTGTCCGCCGCCCATGGCAACTGCAAAATCCGCCATGAATGTGTCCTCGGTTTCACCGGACCTGTGGGAAATAACAAAACGCCAGCCTGCCTTGCGGCACATATCTATGGCCTCAATGGTCTCAGTAACAGTCCCTATCTGGTTTAACTTTATAAGAACCGCGTTTGATGCCTTCTCCTTGATACCGCGAGAAATAAACCTTGTATTGGTTACATAAAGGTCGTCGCCAACAATCTGTATCTTATCTCCAAGAATTTTGGTATGCTCTTTAAATCCGTCCCAATCATCCTCTGCGAGCCCGTCTTCGATGGAGACGATAGGGTACTTCTCTATCCAGGTTTTATAAAGTGCCGTCATTTCAGAACTCGTCTTTGTCCCCTGGCCGGATTTGGAAAGCATGTACTTTTTGTTCTCATAGAAGGAACTGGCAGCTGGATCGAGGGCTATGGCCACATCCTTTCCCGGCTTGTAACCTGCGGATTTGATAGCCTCAACAATAACATCACATGCCTCATCGTTACTCTTAAGGTTAGGGGCAAAACCGCCTTCATCGCCGACAGCCGTCGCATATCCCTTCTTTTTGAGGATAGATTTCAACGCGTGGAAGGTCTCCGCGCCGTAGCGAAGAGCCTCGGCAAAATTAGGGGCGCCTACTGGCATGGCCATGAATTCCTGAAAGTCAACGCTGTTATCAGCATGCTTGCCTCCATTGAGGATATTCATCATCGGCACCGGTATACGTACTGCCCCTGCTCCGCCAAGATATACATAAAGTGGAAGCCCGGCTGAAATGGCGGCAGACTTGGCCACGGCCATGGAAACGCCGAGGATCGCGTTAGCGCCCAATCTGCCCTTGTTGGGTGTGCCATCCAGGGCTATCATTAACCGGTCAATCTCGGTCTGTGATGCCGCGCTTTTTCCAATGACCTTGGGCGCGATGATTCGATTGACATTATCAACCGCCTTTAACACGCCCTTTCCGCCATAACGTTTTTTATCCCCATCGCGCAGTTCAACCGCCTCGTTCTCGCCGGTAGAGGCGCCTGAAGGAACAGACGCCGATGCTGTTATCCCGCCTGCTAGACTTACAAAAACACGGACAGTAGGATTCCCCCTTGAGTCAAGAATTTCCATGGCCCATATCTTTTCAATAGTTTTACTCATGATCTCCTCCTTTTACCGTCATGTATAAAAAACCTCGAATAATAACGAGGCATAATTTAGGAATATATCAATAAATTTCATTTAATCACAAGTCAAATCATAATATATCTAAAAGACTATTTGTTATATAAAATTGCCTTTGTCCTTATATTATAAAATGGTAGAGTGTCTGTAAATAATCCGCTGCAAAGGAACTGCTATGACGAGGATATATGTTGTTAGGCACGGCGAAACACAATGGAACAGGGAGGAAGTGTTCCGCGGGACAAAAGATATCCCCCTGAATGATACCGGCAAAAAACAGGCGGAAATGGTCGGGCTTTATTTTTCTCATATACCTGTCAACCGGATCATATCAAGCCCTCTGTCAAGGGCCCTTCAGACAGCCCTAGCGATAGGCAAAACGACGAATATAGCGGTTGATACAATGGAGGAATTCACGGATATGAACTTCGGGATATGGGAGGGCCTTGCGCTCAGGGAGGTGGAAGAACGCTTCCCGCTAGACTTTAGTCTCTGGAAGCTATCGCCTGATAAAATTCGGATAGAGAGCGGGGAGACTCTTGCCATTGTGAGGGATCGCATATCAGCTGGTTTGGCGAATATCTCCTATGATCGTGAAGATACGGTTGTCATCGTGACGCATAGAGTAATATGTAAAATACTCATTTTATACGCCCTTGGGCTAGGCAATGATCATTTCTGGGATATGAAGTATGACCCGGGATCTATCAGCCTTCTTGAGTATGATAATGAAATGTACACATTGATCTTCAATAATGATACTTGCCATCTAGACGATCATTTCTACCTTGATTTCTGATCCGCATTAGCCTGAAGCAACCATGTTCCATTGCTGGAAATAAAAACAACTATAGTGAACGCATTAAATAAAAATTTTGGCGTCGTGATTGCCATATATGTCCGGCAGGGCCCCTTTTTTTCAAAGCGAAAGAAATGATCTGCAAGGAATCAGCGTAAGGATGTCGTCAGGCGGGCGGCGAGGTTCCGGGAAGATAGCTACCCCTCCTTTGTGGATAGTCCGCTGGAAGCCCTCCGCCCGCCTTTGCTACGAGTTATGCAAAATACCGGGCACTGTATTCTTTCGCCTCTGAAAAAAAGGGGCCCTACCGGACATCCATATATCTGCTTTTTTAAATATGTCTACTTATCTATAGCGTTCACTATAATTAGCTACTTCACAACAGCTCCGGTGTTTGCGGAGGTGACCATCCGCGCATAGCGGACCAGATACCCCTTTGTCACCTTGGGCTTCGGCGCCTTCCATGCCTTCTTCCGCGACGCCATCTCCGCATCGCTGATAGAGGCGAATAATTTTCTTCCTGGGATATCGATTGTAATCATATCGCCCTCTTTTATCAGCCCTATAGGTCCCCCCTCCATGGCCTCAGGGGAGATATGACCCACGCAGGCGCCGCGAGTCGCCCCGCTGAAACGACCGTCTGTCAGCAGGCCCACCCGCAGGCCCATGCCTGAGATTACAGCCGTCGGATTGAGCATCTCTCTCATACCGGGACCACCTTTGGGTCCCTCATAACGAATGACGACCACATCGCCGTCTTTGATCCTTTTGCCTAATATGGCCTCGATGGCCTCGTCCTCGGAGTCAAATACACGGGCAGGGCCGGTGAAATTCAGCATGTCCTCAGCAACAGCGCTTTCCTTTATGACAGCGCCATCGGGGGCTAGGTTGCCGGTCAGAACGGCGATGCCCCCTTTTGCCCTGTAAGGGGTGTCAACGGACCTGATTACATCCGGTCGGGTGATTGTCGCGTTGGCAATGCGTTCCTCTACTGTCCCGCTAACAGTCAGGGCGTCAGTGTGAATTACTCCGATCTTTGACAGTTCCTTCATCACGGCAGGGATGCCGCCCGCCTCGTTCAGGTCCTGAAGGTGATGAATGCCGGCAGGGCTGAGTCTTGTTATATAGGGCGTTCTGTTGCTGATCTCATCAAACAGGGCCAGCGGCAATTCTATGCCTGCCTCGTAGGCGATGGCCGTCAGGTGAAGCACGGTATTGGAAGAGCCGCCGATCCCCATATCCACCGCAATGGCGTTTTCAAAGGCCTTCATGGTCATTATGTCGCATGGCCTTAAATCATAGGCAACAAGATCCATTATCAAAGAGCCTGCCTTTTTTGCCAGCATCTGACGTGCGCCGAAATTTGCCGCTGGTATCGTGCCGTTGCCGGGGAGTCCCATGCCCAGCACCTCAGTCAGACAGTTCATGCTGTTTGCTGTAAACAGGCCCGCACAGGAGCCGTATCCGGGGCATGCCGCCTTTTCCATAAGATCCATTTCGACCGCACTAATTTTTCCCGCCTCAAAGAGCCCTGCCGCCTCAAACATGGTGTTAACGCTAATGTCCCTGCCCTGATATCGTCCTGCCATCATGGGGCCTCCGCTTACTACTATTGTCGGGATATTCAGACGTGCCGCTGCCATGAGCATGCCCGGGATGATCTTGTCACAGTTGGGAATGAGCACCAGCCCGTCAAAGGCGTGCGCCGTGGCCATAGCCTCAATGGAATCGGCGATGAGCTCCCTGCTGGCAAGGGGATATTTCATGCCTTCATGGCCCATGGCAATGCCGTCGCATATGCCGATGGACGGAAACTCAATAGGTGTTCCTCCTGCCGCGGAAACGGCCATTTTTACCGCCTTAGTAATCTCATTAAGATGGATGTGCCCTGGAATAATCTCATTGAAGGAGTTTACGACACCGATAAGGGGTTTGTTTAAGTCTTCTGTTGTGTAACCCATGGCATAGAATAGTGACCTGTGAGCCGCACGGGTTGATCCTTTCTTGGCGATATCACTTCTCATAATATATTCCTCCTTTTAAATAAAAACCTCTCCGCACCATGAATGAGTAGGAGTCATCAGCCTGTTATCAAACGGACGGTTCCGGCAAACATCATCCCCTTTTTATTTTAATTAAAATTGCATCCCGTGAAAGAAAAAGTCAATAGCAAGTTTAAAGAGAGGTCTAATATTCTATAGGATTAGCGACAAGACCATGAAAATTTTTACGCCAATAAATCTATTCTTTAATTAAAAATAAAGATATACTACAATTACTTTATTAATCCGGGTTCTTTTGGATCAAAAGAGATTGAGACCTTTGCAAAACGTTACAAAAGTTGTAATAATCGTCATCCCCCGGCGTGACCGGGGAATCCGGTGTTTTCATGGACTTTCTGGATTCCGGATCAAGTCCGGAATGACGGAAAAAGGAATTACTCAAAGGTCTAAAATTGACTCTCCCTCAAAACTGTTGTCATAATTAAAATAGATATGGACGATAAATCTAATATGAAGCAGGTAATACTCGGTACTGCAGGCCACATTGATCATGGCAAGACCTCTCTTATCAAGGCCCTGACTGGCATAGACACGGACCGCCTTAAGGAGGAGAAGGAGAGGGGCATCACAATAGAGCTAGGCTTTGCCCACCTTAAATTACCAAGCGGGCAGGTATTGGGAATTGTCGATGTACCCGGACACGAAAAGTTTGTTAAAAACATGGTGGCCGGAGCCACGGGCATCGATCTGGTTGCCCTTGTTATTGCTGCAGACGAAGGTGTCATGCCTCAAACCAGGGAGCACCTGGAAATATGTGAACTCCTGAATGTCAAGAGCGGCCTAATTGTACTGACCAAGACTGACCTGGTCGACACTGCATGGCTCGATCTTGTAAAGGAGGATGTAACCGCCTATCTTTCAGGGACGTTCCTGGAAAACTCACCAATTATAGAGGTCTCGTCCGTCACAGGTGACGGCATTGAAGGGCTGATTAAGGCCATTGATGAAATGATGAAACAGATACCCAAGAGAGACCCCGGTAATTTTTTCCGCATGCCAATAGACCGTGTCTTTACCATGAAGGGCTTCGGAACAGTGGTGACGGGGACCACGATCTCCGGGACCATCCATGTTGGAGATGATGTCACCGTCTATCCACAGGGTCTTTTATCCCGCATCAGGGGTATACAGGTTCATAACTATGAGACCGATCATGTAAGCGCGGGCCTTAGAACGGCCATCAATCTCCAGGGCGCTGAAAAGACGCAGATTCAGCGAGGAAACATACTTGCCGCCAAGGATTCCCTCAGGCCTACCTATATGGTTGATGTGGAGCTCGAACTATTACCCTCTTCTCCGCGAAGCTTTAAAAACAGGGCAAAGGCGCGTTTTCATTCCGGGACCGCTGAGATAATCTCCACGGTGCTGCTTCTTGACCGTGATGATCTGCAAAAGGGTGACAAATGTTATGCGCAGATCAGGCTTGATGAACCGACCACCCTACTCCCAGGTGACCATTTCATCTTAAGGAGCTACTCCCCTGTTCGCACTATAGGCGGGGGAAAGATACTCAACGCCCTCCCGCTGAAAAAGAAGCGTTTTTCAAAATCGGCGATAGATGAGCTCTCAATACTGAATTCCGGAGATCTTCAGGAAAGGATCGAGGAGTTCACTCGCATGGGGCGGTTTAACGGCAGGGAGGCCAATGAGCTGCAGTTCCTTACAAACTCCAGCAAAACAAGACTCGATGAGGCACTAAAGGCGCTTCTGGCTAAAAAGAAGATCGTACAGTATTATAAGGAGAGCGCGACCTTTATCCATTCCGAATATCTTGAAAGAGCGACCGATGAGATAATTTCTACTCTTACCGAATTTCACCGAGACTTTCCATTAAAGGCCGGACTTGTCAAGGAAGAGCTGCGTTCCAGGACCGAAGGGTCCCGCAATCAAAAGCTATTCAACTTCATTATCTCGCAGCTTATACGGGAAGATACGATTGTGCAGGAAAAAGAGATACTGCGTCTGAAGGGGCACAGGGTTACCCTTGCCAGGGATCAGGAAGAGATACGCCGTCAGATTGAAGAGTCATATCTCAAGGGAGGCCTGCAACCCCC
>SMTZ1_10016301_pt1 | contig 22910 bp, 17 predicted proteins | sample DeeMarSWOR136_30_FD_25667 | JGI IMG/M metagenome (IMG submission 25667) | reverse complement strand
GGTGGAGTGGCCCCCATCCCCTGGCGGCTTAAGATCGCCGAAGATATGATCAAAGGGAAAAAAGTCACCGAGGATCTCCTCAGCCAAGCGGCAAGAGAGGCCCTGAAGGAAGCGCGGCCACTCAAGGATAACGGATACAAAAAAGAGCTCGCCGGAACCGTTCTCTCGCGAGCTGTCCTCTCCCTTATGTGAAAAGTAATTTCAATCAGGAAAGTCAGAGTGAAAAAGGATTCAAGAGGCTTGCCCGATTTATAAAATCTAGAAGGGCTCCCCTCTTCTTCTGATTAGGATTTCCCGGTCTATCGTTTTTTTTCTCCGGGTTCACGATGCCTTTGCTGGCATCATCGCTGAGCCTAAGATAGATTAAAAAACTTCCGATTTTCTAATTTATGGAAGATAGGTAAGGAATGTGCGTCAAAAAAGTGATGTTTACTATAAATTTTAAAAAAATCGCGGAATACAAGGTCCATTCTGGATTGGAAACTCAGAAAATGCCGAAAAGGAGATTCAAATTGCTAAAGCAACACACTGTTTTATTTTTCTGTCTGATTTCAATGTGCTTGATATCCGTTTCAAACTCATACTCCCAGGAGCAACCATTCGATATCGAGGAATTGAAAAAGAGTGCTCCCAAGGTATTCATCGACTGCGATAGCTGTGACCTCGATTATATACGGATAGAGATCACTTTTGTGAATTACGTCTGGGACCGGCAGGAAGCAGACGTCCACATATTGATTACTACTCAGAGTACTGGAAGCCAGGGAAGAGAATATACGATTGCCTTTATCGGCCAGAAGGATTACGCAGACCTTCAAAACACACTGAAGTTCTTTTCCAACGCAACGGACACAGATGACGAGATCCGGCAGGGACTGGCCCAGACCTTAAGACTGGGGCTGGGGCCTTATGTGGCCCGGACGCCGATGGCTAAAGGAATCTCATTTCTGCTCAAACAGGAAGTGAAACCGACGGCCGTGGAAGACAGGTGGAATTTCTGGGTTTTCAACATCGGTTTTTACAGCGACTTTTACGCAGAAGAGCAGCGAAAATCGACAGAGCTTTCAGGGAATTTGTCTGCCAACAGAGTTACACCCGCCTCCAAATTACGGATGGGACTTGACATCGATTATGAGAAGGACACCTATGAAGTAAACGGTGATACGATCTCCAGCATCTCAGAAAGCAGAGACTTTGACGGGCTGTATGTCAGAAGCATCAGCCAACACTGGTCCGTAGGAGGGTGGGTATCGCTCTCCTCTTCAACTTACAGGAACATAGCCACTCGAAGGCAGCTCCGCGTCCTGTATAAAATCGGGTTTGGCTCCTACCGCTACCGGGAAGAAACCCTGTACGGCAAGACCTCGGAAAATCTTTTCAGCGAATCTCTCTCCGTTACTCTGGACTTGAATGAGCCCTGGGGAACAGCCGAATTCTCCCTGGAAGGTTCCCACTTTTTTCATGACTTTTCCAAAAACAGGCTGGAAGTATCCTGCGAGCTATCCCTGCGGATATACAAAGGACTTTCGTTGGATATAGAAGGAAATTATGAAAAAATACGTGATCAGTTATCCCTGCCCGCTGAAGGGGCTACCCTGGAAGAAATATTATTACGTCAAAGAGAACTCGCTTCAGCCTATCGTTATTCTATAGAGGTAGGACTGAGCTTCCGCTTTGGCTCTCTCTTCAGCAATGTGGTCAACCCGCGTTTCGGAGACGGTGATTGGTGGTACTGAATATGATGAGAGGGGGCGGATTCACAGTTGACAATTTTATAAAAAGAAAGGCATGAACCAGAACTTTCTCAACCCGCAGAATTTAACCCAAAAAATCAATCCTTCTTTGATGCCGGCTTTTCATCCTTGAGTTCTCTTTTGTAATCTGTCTCGTCATCGATATCTTTGAGTATGCTGGCTGTATCCACATCAACTTCCAAGATATCTTCGGGGTGAGAATAGACGGTGCCGCGGAGACCGATATCCGGGCTCAGGTTTTCCACTTCCTCTTTGTACTTCATTTCGATGATGACCGGATGGCCCCTTTCTCCCTCATAAACGGGAAGGACGATTCCCTTTCCTGTTTTTTTGAAGGCCTGGATAAGCTGATTGATGATGCCGCTCGAAATTCGGGGCTGATCTCCCAGGACGACCAGCACCGCCAGGGTACCTTCAGGGACAGCCTTGAATCCGCATTGAACAGAGGAAAGCATCCCGCTTCGGAAACCCGGGTTGAAAACGCTTTTTATCCCATAATCCTTGATCTTCTCCTCGATCCTTTCCCTCTCTGCTCCCACAACGACGAGGGAACCATCGACCTCAGAGGCGACGACGCTTTCTGTCACGGCCTCGATGATGGTCTTCCCGCCGAAGGGGAGAAGCATCTTGGGTTCACCCATTCTTTTAGACTCTCCGGCAGCCAATATTATCGACCAGATCATTTGCTCTCCTTTCTTTTACCCTGAATCTGACTCCTCACCTTGACCAGCTGGGCAGCGATGCTCACCGCGATCTCCTCCACCGTCTCGGAGTTAATGGGGAGTCCGATCGGGGCCTGAACGCGCCCGAACTGGCGCAGTGTCGCCCATCCCTCCTCCAGGAACTCCTTCCGCATCAGCTCAACCTTGCGCACGCTTCCTATCATCCCGATGTAAGCCGCTTCAGAGGCTATGCAGGCCCGGAGAGCTGCGGCATCATGCTGATGCCCGCGGGTGACGATGACCACATAGGTCTCAGAAGAAATGGGAAATTTACCCACGGCCTTGGCGATATCATCGACGATGATCTGGTCTGCATCCGGCAGCCTTTCTTCATTCGCGAATTCCGGCCGGTCATCAACAACGACCACCTCAAAATCCAAAAGGTTTCCCAGATGAGCGAGAGCTCGGCCGACGTGCCCTGCGCCAGCGATCAGGAGCTGAGGGAGCGGAAATACAGGCTCGAGAAAAAGAAAGCTGTTCAAGGCTTTCTCGGGGAAAATGTTCTCCCTTATCCTCAGCAACCTTGGCTTTCTCTCAGTGAAGACATCTATAATCTTATCCTGGAATAACAGGAAATGCCTCTCCAGTTCAGTCCCGTATTTCTCTTTCTTCTCGATCCAAAACCTCAGAATAGACGCCTTTCCCTGGGGATGTTCATTGATGAATGTTGCCAGGATCCCCGGTTTCCGCTGACGGAGGGACCGACTCAAGATACGAAACACATCTTTGTATTTTTCAGGAGCGCTATCGATCAAGATCCTGACCTCTCCTCCGCAGACGGCACCTCCTTTGGAAGAGACATCCTCTATCAAACTGAATTGGGAAAGATAAGAAGTCTTTTCTTTGAGGCCGTGGAGCGCTCTTTTGCGGGCATCATCCTCTAAAATGCCTCCTCCCAGAGTCCCGATGAGGAGCCCTTGGGAGGAAAATAAGGCCGAAGCGCCAGTGACCTGAGGAGTCGAGCCTTTTGTTTCGATAATCGTGGCCAGAGCTAAAGGCAGTTTCTCCTTCAGCTTCTGGTCCAGATGAGCGAATATGTTTTTCACGGTATCTGAATCTTAGATTTTTTACCTCTTTTTTTCAAGATAAGACTCTTTTTTAAATTTTCTTCCCTTTTTACGCTCTGGAGAAAAATGTATAATAAAAACCCAAAAAACACCATCTAAACCAATGACGTCAAAGCTAAAACAAAAATCCTGAAGGGATTCCCCCTGAGTCTGGCGCAGAAACAGGAATCGAGCCAAAATTGAGAAAAAGGAATGAGCCGATGGAAATAAACCAAGACTTGCTGGCTTTTTGCGGGCTTTACTGCGGCGATTGCCCCGCCTACAAGGCCGAAATCGCTGATTTATCCGGGGATTTGAGGCAAAAGCTTCAAGAGCAAGATTTCGACCGGGTTTCCCAAGTCCTATCCGAGGCCGAAAAAGGATATAAAAACTATCCGCAGTTCTCTGAGGTCCTGGATCTCCTTGTGAATTTAAGATGCCAGAAGACCTGTCGGGAAAGAGTTGAGCCGACTTCATGTCTAATGAGGGGGTGCTGTCTGGAAAAGGGCATAAAGGGCTGCTGGGAATGCGAGGAATTCGAAACCTGCACCAAGCTCGACTCTTTAAAGCCTCTCCGCAAGGATGCTCATATCCAAAACTTGATGATAATTAAAAAAAAGGGAGTGGTGGATTTTCTCAAAGGAAAAAGACACTGGTAATTGACAGATAAGACCCCTGGAGCTATTTGAAGGGCTGGCTCCCATTTTTCCTAAAAAATCCATGAGGGAGGGAAGGATTTTGGCTTAAATGCAGGGAAAGCGGTGCTGCTATCTCCTCTGTACAGCTGCCCTGATTTCCTCGGTCAATTGAGAAAGAATCTCTTCGTCTCTGACATCAAACACTCTGGTCTGGCTCCGCTCAAGGATACCAAAAAAATCTTCAAGGATCCTTTCTCTCACTACAATGAGATAAGCTGCCTGAGGGGGGAACAGGACCAGCTTCAAAGCCGGCCAAAAACCTTTGCCTGAGAGTTCTAAGGGACCGATTTCATCCACCACAGAAAGATCCGCATCCTTGCTGCGGAGGATGATCCTCTCCGCCTCATCCAGGCCGGAAGGAAGAAAAAAATAGGATCCGACTCTCTGCCACTCCTTCTCTCCTTTTGTGCGGAGAAGAGGGATGGAACTTTCCTCTCTCAAATCAAATAAATCGTATCCGATGAGTTCTTGTCCTTCCCAAAGAGCCTTGCTCAAGAAACCATCAACCTTGACCTTGCTCTTCCTGAATTTGTGGACTGCTTTTTCCAGGAGAGTCGTTTTTCCCGAGTGCACAGGACCGGTAAGTATGAAGATCACAGATAAAAGATATTAAATAAGATGACTCAAGTCAAAAATTCCATAAGAGACTCAAGTCAAAAATTCCATAAGAAAAGAAATCATCTCTAATTCCGTGATGGGGGAAATATCTGGTCGAATGAGGAAGTGTGGCGCCGTTTCCCCTCCATCCGAAGTCCATGGCGGAGGGGGGAAGGGTCCTGGCTGGGATGGAGGGGAAACGGCGTTGTATCAGATTTCACCTTCGTAATCAACTGTCGCACAGATAGAGATGCTTCTGTAATAGAATTGGCAATTCTTCTAATCCAAGAGATTGCAGCGCTTCGCTCGCAATGACAATGGAATAATGCTTGTTGCGGAATTCTCGGCTATTTTTCCCAGCGAACACTGAAAACCCTCAGGATCTGAAACCCGTCTTCGTCTTCATCGACAGCATACAATCTCTGAGCTTTCCAGACCCGAGGATCTCCTTTAAAGGGAATTTTGGCAATGTATTGTCCCTCCGTATCGAACACGTCAAAGAAATATTCTCTTTCTTTTTTCCCCCGTTCAAATGTCCTCACGAACAACCTTCCCTGCTCGTCAAGGGTAAAATTCTGATAAGGAGGATATTCTTTGGGAAATTCTATCCTGTCTCTCACCGGATCCGCTTCGCCGGGCAGCCGCTCCAAGAATTCTTCCTTATCCTTCTCGGTCACCTTAACAGGGTCATAGTCTTTGAGGATCCTCCTCACCAGCTTTCCCTCTGAATTTAAAACTTTAATCTCGTATTCATCGAGATTGTTGAAAAAAATAGAGTCGTCCTTCCCCAACTGATAAAAAATGATGAACTGATAGGGATTGATCTTCCCTTGAATGACGCTGGAGATGTCGATCGAGGCGATGGTGAACAGCGAGTTGAGCTCGCCGTCATATTTTCTAGCTTCCTGCATGACCTTTGTCTCTCCACTTGCAGGCGGCACAATCTGCTGTCCGACGATATTTCCCTGAGAATCAACAACAGGGAGGGATAGGCCAAAAGCTTTAGCTGTGGAAAGAGCTCTCAGGAATTCTCCTTGAAGAGAATAGAATGACAGTCTCTGATTGAGAGCATCCGCGACGACCAGCTCCTTGTTGGAAGTGATCTGAAGCGATAAGGGCATGCTCATCTCTCCCGGCCCCTGCCCTTCCTTTCCGAACTGCTTCAAAAACTTCCCTGTCCGGTCAAAGATCTTAACTCTCCTTTCCTTCCGGTCCAGGATATAGATGTTTCCGTCGCTATCCACATCCAGGCCGCTTATCTCTGAAAACATCTCTTCATCCGCTCCCCCCTGGCCGAGGGAGAATTCTTCTTCTAGGCTCAATTTGGTCAGTGCTCCCTTGGGAGGAGCCGGCTCCTTGGGATTCTCGATAACTTTCACTCCATCGACGGTTTTGACCTGTATTTTTTCTCCGTGAGCCTGACCTAAAACGGAGAAAACCATAAAAAAGGTCAGAGTCAGATACAAATATTTCCTCATTCCATTTCTCCTGTTCATTTTATTGTTCATTTTTATTCTATGCTATTCTCTTCTCTCACTTCAATCTCTCAATCGATCTCAGCTCTTACAAGATTATAAATACGAGCTTCCCCTCAAAAGGTTTTTAATACCACCTGCATCGAGAATTAAGGGACCGGAATTAAAAACCCGGCTGGAGCTAAGCGTTTTTCGAATCATATCAATGCTGACCAGAATCCTCACAAAATAAGAGCGAACCATGCGCAATAATCGACGCTAAGGTCTCAATTCAACCCTTTTTCCTGGAGAACAGCGCTCCGTGCAGCCAGCCGGCGAGATAATCCAGCAATTTCTGGCTGATCCTGCGCCTCTCCATGGTCTGCCTGGCGTACTCGGCGTAAGCTCCTGTCTCAGCAGGAACAAGCAGGTGGTTCAGGTCAGGGAAGATTTTCAGGGTGACGCTCTTTTTGAGCTTTTTCAGCTTCTTGTAGAGCATTTTCGCATGCTCAGGAAAAACCTGCTTGTCCTTCCCCCCGTTAATGATCAGAATCTTCGCTTCAACGGTATCGAGCACGGATAACGGATCATAGTCCACAAAAGACCGCAGCCATTTGAGCTGCGGCTCGACCTGCGGTTTGAGGCTCTCCTCGGCCTCTTTATCCACAGGTTGATTCCTTATGATCTTGAACAGATTCTCATAACGCGCTTGGGCCGCTTTCCTTTGGTCAGCAGGAATTTCCATGGAATCAAGCAGAAAGCCAAACTGCTCCCTCAAGACCTCATCCCCCTTCTTGGCTGTTCCCGCCAGGAGGACGATAGCGGATAGCTTCGGGTCTTCAGCTGCTATCCTGGGAGCGATTATGGCCCCTTCAGAATGGCCGACAAGAGCTATCCTGTCCGCCCGGATGTCATCCCTGGTCCTCAGATAAGACACAGCAGCTTTGGCATCCTGGATGAGGTCTTCCTGACCGGCTTCGGCAAAACTTCCTCCGCTCTCTCCTGTCCCCCGGTCGTCATACCTCAAAACCGCAATCCCCCTCTCGCTCAGAACATGAGCGATCTGCTTGAATATCCCCAGCTTGAGCCCTCCGGGGCCGACCGTATCCTCATTTCTGTCCTGGGGACCGGAACCGGAGATCAGCACAGCTGCAGGATGTTTGACCTGTCCGTCCTGGGGAACGGTCAAGGTTCCGGCCATCTTTATCTCTCGGGAAGGAAAAGTGACATCCTCTGAGACATACTTTTCCGAAGCGATCACCGGCGAAGATACCACTCTTGTCTTCAAACCGGCAAAATCCTGGTGAAGGATTTCCATGGCCGCAAAGGGGAAGGAAATCTTGAGCACATTATCCTTATCAACCCAGATATAGCCTCCCATCGTTCCAGAGTAGTTCACAAAATATCTGGTTGCTTCCAACTGTCCTTCCTTCCATTCGAGTTTCTCTATCCCTTCATTTTCCACTGTCACAGGAGCAAGCAGGGGTTCGTCAAAATAATAGGAACCCCATTGCATGGCTAGTGAGTAAAGCTTATTTTTCTTTTGAAAAGAATTCTTCTTGACAATAACAAGAGCATCGACAAGGAAGTTCTCTGTGGAGAACACGACATCCTCGCTGAAAGGAAATTTTTTCTCTGAGATCTTGTCTCCTTCTTTAGCATAAACTTCGATGGTATCTCTGACTGCTTCGGCCTTCAATTCCACTTCCTCCTCGTCCACCTTCCCCTTCAAGACGCCCTGGATGAAACTCCAGTCTGGCGATAATTTCTCTTCAAACTGGAAATCAAAGCTCTGCTGTCCGATGGCATGCTGCGCTTTGCCCTTTATCAGAATCCCCTCAGTGGTCTCTTCGAGGGTGAATGAACCTTTGCCGACCTTGGCCCCTCCGACAGTCAGCTCGTATCGTTTTCCTTCTTCCTCTTCATCAACGGGCTCTTCTCTCTCCAGCTTTTCCGCCCGAGCCTCAAACATCTGGCCAGGAATGGAAACCTTCTCCAAAAATCCCTCCTCATCAGTGAGGACATCTATCTTGACTCCGACCAGGTTGATATGGAGAAGGCGAGATTTTTCGCTGTCCGGCTCGACAGCCAGGTTGAGCTCCATTTGAGGCACGATGTAGGCCTTGAAGGTCATTTTTTCCTTCAAACCCGCGGCCTTTCTAGCCAAAACAAGGTAAGGAGAAAAAAAGCTGTTGGGCAGGATCAGAGCATCCGCAGAAATCTTTGACGTTGTCTCCCTCTGCTGCGTGCCAGCTCTGAGCATGTTCTTTATCTCACCCTGGCTGATCGTGCTCTCGATTTCCTGCTCCATGCCCCTCACTTTGCCTTTGAAATGAAAAGACAGAGGCTTGAGTTCTTTATCCATCTCGATAAGCATCAGCTCTGTAATAAGAGAGGCTGGTTTGATCAGTTCTCCTCGAACCCGAAGAATATATCTATCCTCTTGTTCGATCCATTCGTACTCCTCGTAGCCGGCTTCCTCTCCCATGAAATAGAGGTACAGCTTCTGGCTGTCTGAGCGCGGAAGGTCTTCTGGCTCCTGACAAAGAAGGAAAGTAAAAAAGAGAAACAGGATGAGATCAGGCCTTATCAGGAAACCAGAATCAGCATGTGGTTTCCGTTCTTAGGCCACTATGCTTAATGAGGACTGACTCCGATGCACTGTTCGAACCTTGGGAAAAAAAGCTGATGATTCGGATCAAAAAACGTCAAATAAAAGATAGTGGAGAAAAAATATTTCTGTGGTATTCAATCTACCGGGATGACTTGATCAGCTCGATTCTCTTTTCGATCTTGTAATCGAGGACTTTATGCTTCTCCAGCCATTCTACCATGACCTTATCCAGAGGCAGACCTGTATCGTGTACATGTTTCACAGCAAAACCGAAGTATTTATCCTTCGCCTGCCCGACCAGGTAATCATTGCTGACAACGGTAAAGATTTTATCTGGATGAAGAAGTTTCCCATTTTTAACCAAAACTTCGCCGTCAACCTCAATATAAAAAATCCGCTTCCCATAAGGCTTAGCCACTTTGGGATAATGCTTATACCTGAGACCCGAAACCTGAAGCCTGTCCCAGCCTCTTTCCACATCATACTCCAGCACATCCTTGATCTGCTTACCGGTGAGTTTGAAGACGACCAAAATGTTATGAAAAGGAGCGACTTTAAAAATCTGTCCCTTGGTCACAGGTCCAGCCATGATATTGGCTCTGATCGCCCCGCTGTTGTGAAATGCGACCTGGGCGCCTGTCTTCCAGCGCATGACATCGGTGATCCAGTTTCCCAAGGAGCTTTCCGGTTGGGAATTTTCTTTGGGATAGGATTTGATGGTCAAGTCGACTTCAGCTTTGCCGATGACTTTGGTGTATTCCAGGCCGATATCCTTATTCAAGTCTTTAACCAAAGCTGAAATTCGGGGAGAAGGCTCTAACGGGACATCCGCCCATAGCCAGACCAGGTCCTCCTGATAATTTACGACTCTATCATCCTCAACTTCTACCTTCAAAAAGCCGAATGTCTTGAGATGGCCTTTTATGGATTGGACCAGGACATTGTCGACCTCTTTGAATTGCCCGTCTTCCGCTGCTGCCAGGACAATGTCGATTCCCGGAACGCTCTCCGCTATTTGAACTCCCTGTTCAAACCAGCCATGAGACAAAACGACGATCAAATCGGTCTTTTTGTCCAATCGAGGGATGTAAGACTTAAGAGTGGGGATGATTGGGAGAACATCCAGGCCTTCCACATTCTCCTTTTGCACTTCCACGAGAAAATTCTCCTCCATCACGGCTATGATTCCCACCTTCAATCTTCCGACTTTCAAGATCCGATAGGGCTTTTTCCAAAAGAATCTACCGTTTTTTTTGTAAACAATGTTGGCCATGACCGTCGGAAATTTGGCCAGTCTGGTCAGCCCAAGGGCGTTGGACTGCCCCTTGTCAAAATCATGATTGCCAAGACACCAGATGTTGTAGCCCAACCTGTTCAAGAACTCCATCATCGCGCCGCCGATCACACCCTTGTATTCAATCTCTGCGGCCAGAGTTCCGGTCAGGAGGTCTCCTTTCTCGATCACCAGGACATTCTTTTCTCTGGCTCTGATCTCGTTCAAGTAATGGCTCGCTGCCTCCATTCCTCCGACCAGTCTCTCTTTTCCATCAATGTTGATTTTGTAAGGTCTGAACACGCCGTGAGTATCATTGGAGTGGATCAAAACAATCTCCTCTGAAAACAGGGGATAGGCCAAACCTAAAATAAAGACGAAGACCGGAATGACCAAACCCAAGCCTTGTTTCGAGGAATACAAAGAAAAGACAAAATGAAATTTTCTTCGGCGTTTTCTCTGTGTGGACATGGCTGCGATAATCCAGCTAAAAAAAGCTTATAGCATATGAAATTCCCGTTGTCAAAAACAAAAGAATCTGGATTTTTTATTATTTCCTGTGTCTGCGGATACAGGAAAAATGATAAGGAATGATCTGGCTTAATATTTGACTTCTACCTCAACGATGAAAAACTTATAATCATCATAGTTGAAGGATATTTTCTCCATGAGGACCTTCTGGCCTTTAGTGTTGACATAGAATTCCTGAACGAGCTGCTGGCTGGGAAACTTCACTCCTTTTTTCTCGAATCCGTAGGTCACAGTCCAGTTAACAATCTTTTTTAAATCCCCTATCGGAGAGAGGAGCAGTTCATCCTCATAGTTCTTTATGGACCGCGGGTCATACTCGATCTTTAAAATGCTGAAATCTTTCTCATCCACCCAGACCTTTCCATAATTGTAATTTTCTTCTCTTTCCATTTTTGGAGCAGACTGGACGATTATCGCCTTTTTACCATCGACAAAGTCCCTGCCCGTGATCTCATACCTGAAATGCTGCTGCCAGTATTTACTCAGGAAACCAACCGGACCGTAGACGACATACTTGCCGAAATACTTAATTGGTCTGAATTCTACATTCTCTTCATGCTTCTTCGTTCCATCCTCCCCCAACAGAATCCTCTTTTCCCTGAGTTCTTTCCCCTTTTTTACCAGCTGATAATCATAGGCATAGGTCTTTTTTCGTGTCCGTCTGGGGTCCAATCTTTCCAAAGAGGACTGACTGAAATTCAGAAGGCTCCTTTTTCGGTGAAAATATCTCTCATCCTCTACCTTCTCCTTGCAAACATAGAACAAAGCCATATTCTTGACTTTTTCGCAATAATCGCCTGTCTTTTCAAGAATCAGGTCGAGCTTTATTTGATCGCTGCTTTCGCTGAGGCTCGAAGGAACAGAATTAAGCGGATTCATCGATCGGACAGGAAAGAAAAACAGGAAAGCGAAAATGAGCGACTTCAGCAGACATCTTAAAGGCAGGAATTGGACTCCATTTATGGATCCCATTATCTCCTCGGGTTCTCTAAAAAAATTATGGCACACAAAAAATAAGCTGTCAAAATTAAGGATTGACGAGAAAGATTGCGACTTCTTTTATTTCCGCTTCAGCTGGGACTCACAGATTTTAATCCGGGCCTCCGCTTCTTTTTTGAGCCGGGGATTGATTTCGGCAGCCTTTTGATAATCCTTGATCGCCCGGGAATATTCTCTTTTTCTTTCCAAGACGATGCCGCGGTTGAAGTAGGCGATCGCGTATCGAGGATCGACTGTGATGGCTTGGCTGTAATCAGCGATCGCGCCATCAAAATCTTCGACCTGAAGCTTTGCGTCTCCTCTGCACCTCAAAGCAAACGCATTCCTTGGATCAAATTCGAGGGCCTGATCAAAGTCGGCAATTGCCCCGTCATAATCCCACTCGACTAATTTAATGGTTCCACGATTGTAGTAAGCCTTAGCGTCCATTGGATTCAGCTCGAGAACCGTGTTGTAATCGGCCAGAGCCTCGTCAAGGATGCCCATTTCTTGCCTGACAATTCCACGGTTTTGATAAGCCTTTGCGAATTTCGGGTCGATCTCAACTGCTTTTGTATAATCCGCAACAGCTCCGGCCAGATCATTCATTTTTTGCTTTGCCAGACCACGGTTATAATAAGCGATGGAGTTGCTGGGATCCTCCTTAATAGCTCTGGTGTAATCGGCGATAGCGCCCTCCACGTCGCCTTCTTGAAACTTCTCCAGTCCCCGGTTCACATACTGAGCTGAATACCTGCATCCCTGAAGAACAAAAAAACAAACCAGAAGCACTAAAAGCCGGTAATTTTTCATCCGAAAATTGGCCATTCTCCTTCTCCGTTCACTGACAGAAATCGAGAAGAAAAACTCTGGTTTAAACCTAGTACGCCTTCTCCTTTATGTCAAGCCGACACTGCGATCTTTGCAATTTCACACCCAACGATAATTTTATATAATGGTCCTATTCACCATTATGCGGGTAATAAAAAAATGCATTCAGCAGGCAGAACCACAGGAATCGTCATAGCGGGGCGATTTTCCTGTCATTTCAAGGCCCAAGCTTAGCCTCAAAAAAAGGAAGGAAACCTATATAATTATCTCTGCCAAGTCAGATTTCAACGCGGAATGACAAGGAGGAGCGCATGAAGCATCTCATGATTTCTATTATTATCATATTCTCATTGGCCGTAATGCTGGCGAGAATGACTTCGGGCGACGAGAATTCAGCCCCGAAGATATCTGCGAAGAGAATCCCCCCCACAACAAGCACAAACATCCATTATGTCTCCAACCGGTCTCCCCTCCTTCCCAGTCCGCTGATCAAACTCCCTATAGGCAGCATCGAACCCAAAGGCTGGCTTCTGAGCCAGCTCCAGTTGATGAGAGACGGATTCACCGGACGCCTTCCTGTGTTGAGCAAGTTCCTGAAATCGGACAGCGCCTGGCTGACTCTGGAAGGACGCGGTTGGGAAGAGATGCCCTACTGGCTCAAAGGCTTCGGCGACCTCGGCTACGTGCTCAAGGATCCTCTGCTCATCGGCCAGGCCAGAAAATGGCTTGATGCTGTGCTTTCCAGCCAGCAGGCTGACGGCTACTTCGGCCCCCCTGAGAATAAAAAGAACAAGGATCTCTGGCCCAACATGGTGGTGCTTTTTACCCTTCAAAGCCTCTATGAAGCCACGGGTGATGAGCGGGTCATCCCCTTTATGACCCGCTACTTCCGATACCAGCATAACCTTCCTGAGGAAGATTTGCTTCCTGGAAGCTGGCAGAAGCTCCGCGGCGGGGATAACCTGGAGAGCGTCTACTGGCTCTACAACAGGACAGGAGAGAAGTTCCTCCTTGAACTGGGGAATCGCCTCTATGAGCGAACCTCTGACTGGACATCTCCTCTCCTCACCCCGGAAAGGGATAGAGACTGGAAGCCCAGCTCTTTCTACCACGGGGTGAATATCACCATGGGATTCCGTCAACCCGGGGTGTTCTACCAGCAGTCCAAGGACAAAAAGCACATCAAGGCCGTGGAGAGAAACTACAAGATGGTCAGGGATGAATACGGCCAGCAACCCGGTGGGATGTTCGGAGCGGACGAGAACATCCGCCCCGGCTACACCGATCCGAGATACGCAGCAGAGACCTGTTCCATGGTGGAGTTTATGTACTCCGATGAATCGCTGCTGAAAATCACCGGAGAAACACGGTATGCGGAGCGGTGCGAGGAAATCGCCTTCAATTCCTTCCCGGCTTCCATGACCGCTGACCTCAAAGCGCTTCATTATCTAACCGCTCCCAACCTCATTTCCTGCGACAGCTCCGGGGAACACGACTATCAGAATAAGGGAACGATGGTCTCCTACGACCCCTGGAGATACCGCTGCTGCCAGCACAACGTGGCCTTTGGCTGGCCTTACTACGCCGAGCATCTCTGGCTCGCCACTGCGGACAACGGCCTGGCCGCAGCTATCTATGCCCCGTCTCAGGTCACAGCCAAGGTAGGAAACGGTGTCAAGGTGCGAATTTCCGAGGATACCTGGTATCCGTTCGGAGATTTCATCGACTTCACCATCCGGGCAGACACCCCTGTTTCGTTCCCGCTCTATCTCAGGATACCGGAATGGACAGAGCAGGCAAAAATTCTGATCAACGGGAAACAAGCCACGGCGGAATTAAAGCCAGGACATTATGCGATCATCGAACGGGAATGGAAGAATGCTGACCAGGTCAGGCTTGAGCTGCCGATGGAGATCAGAATCAAAACCTGGGAAAAGGCTGCCAACTCTGTCTCGGTGAAGCGGGGCCCTCTCTGGTATTCCCTTAAGATCGGCGAGGAGCACAGGCGCTATGGCGGTACGGACGAGTGGCCGGCCTGGGAAATCCTTCCCGCAACCCCCTGGAATTACGGCCTGATCATCGACCCCCGCCATCCTGAAGATTCAATCACTCTCTTGAGTCAGAAGACGCCGGCTTGGCAACCGTTCAGTCCCGAAGCCGCTCCCCTTCTCCTTCAAGCCAAAGCGAAGAGAATTCCGCAGTGGACCGCAGATGGACGGATGGCAGGCAAGCTCCCTCAAAGCCCGGTGAAATCCGCTGAGCCAATGGAAAAGATCATCCTGATCCCGATGGGGTGCGCCCGGCTCCGCATCGCCTCTTTCCCCACAATCGACAAGCGCTAGACAACAGGCTCAACTATCAGAATATTCGTACTGTTGCCTGATCTTGAGGCGGTTGTTGATGTACTTCCTTAAGAATATAACCGCGATATCCGAACGCCGGAAGGTCGGAACGCCGGCCTGCTCCAGACAATTGACCACAGGATCGAAGATGTCGCCGGCGTCAATGTTGACCACAAAGGGTTTATCTGTCTTATGGAAGATATCGATCAGCCGCATGACGATGCTTTCCGGGTCATACAGATTTTCGTCATGGATTCTTCCCGGAGTCAGAGTCTGCATCGACGGAGTCATCGGGACCGGTGAGATAACAGCGCAGTCCACGTTATCATCCTCGAGCAGGGCCTGAACGCATTCGGCGAAAACAGCGTCATCAGCCACAGGTGTGGTGTCCAGCGGATTGCGGACATCCTGAAAGCGATGAATCCCCAGCTTCTTCAGAATTTCAGATATTCGCTTGACTGTTCTCGGCGAAAGAGCGGCCAATTTAAATTCCTGGTCGTCTTTCAGGTTGTCAGCCATGGTCACGCATTCAAAGCCAGCGTTGCTGACCAGCGCGATCCTGTTTCCGCGGATGGCTTTATGAGCCAAAAAAGAAAGATTCTTGACATAGTTCTCGAACTCGAAAATGGAATCGGCCACGATCACGCCCGCCTCATCCAGGACCGAACGGGCGATAACGTAATCGCCAGCCACAGAAGCGGTATGGCTGGCTGTGGCAGCCTGTCCTTCCGGGGTCCTGCCCGCCTTGTAGAGGACAATCATCTTGCCTTCCTGCTTGACGATTTCCCGGGCCGCGCGGGCTAGAGCCAATCCGTCAGCTGCCAGAAATCCCTCCATGTAGATCCCGAAGACCTTGGCCTCCTCATCGTCTTTAAAATGGTTCAGGTAGTCGGAAACAGTCAGGTCGATCTGGTTACCGATTGAGATCGCGTAGAGAGGTTCGATATTGGGGAGCTTGCTCATACGGGAGATCATGAAGGCACCGCTCTGGCTTAAATACACCAGGCTTGTTTTTCGTCCGGTCAGCCGGGGAAGCTTGTACTCGGGAACGAAGGTGGTGTCATACTTTCCCGGTTTGGAATAAATGCCGAGGCAGTTACCTCCGTTGACCACGGGGGTCAGATTCCCTTCCTTGATGCCCCTCTCTAAGAGCTTCTTTATTTTGATGGCGGAACGGGCTTTTTCGTGCTTTATGAGCTCCTTCATGACCTCATAATTCTGTTCTGCGGCCACGGTCAGGATGAACAGGTCCACGGTCCTGGGCAGGTCAGCGATGGTTGGCACACAGGTGCAGCCTTCGATCTCTTTAAGCCCGGGCTTGACCACGTAGACATTCCAGTTGGCAAAGCCCTCTTTGAGGATATTGTTCAGGATAATATGACCGATATTCATCTTCTCGGAGACGCCGATGATTCCGATGCTCCGGGGTTTGAGAAGATACTCAATGTTCTCGAAGCGGGATCTCCTTAACTTTTTATGCATCTTGGAGAAGCGGCACATCCCATCCAGGGCGATCAGCTTTTTATCCTGAGCTACGAAAGGATTGACCTCCAGCTCTTCGATCACATACGGATGTTCAATCACATAGGGCGAGTAATAGGCCCCCAACTTGGAGAAACGGCAGTTGGTCTCCACCAGCTCCGCCTGGGTCAGGAGAGCTTCCTTACCTCGGACTTTTCCCACCAGCTTGTCGTAAACAGCGAGCGGCTCCAGAATACGGACAATGTCCTTTTTCTGGAGGAGATGGGAAGAAGCGATGGAAATGGCCTTCCCCTCCTTGATCCTCTCGCTGAGATACTCGATCTCCACGCCTCCAACGCCCATGGTCACCACAGGGCCAAACTCCCTGGTGTTTCTCGACCCCATAAGAAGCTCGGTGCCGAATCCAGTCCGGTCATACTCGACCATTTCACAGATCAGGCAGCCTTTGATTTCTTCTTTGATCTTGGCCAGAGAAGAAGCCCTTTTTTCTCCGGACCTCGGGAAACCCTTCAGCCATTGGTGGAACTTTACAGGAACGGTTTTCATCATCTCCTGGCAGGCTTGGTTGATCATGGCTGCATCGCATTTGACAAACCGGATCCCTCCCACATCGGTCTTGTGGACGATAATCGGAGCAACGATCTTTAATATCAGATTTTTCCCTTTGAATTTGCTCAAGTCCTTGTCGCTGAGCTTTTGGCCTTTCCTGACAAAAATGTGCTGAGGTGTCCTTATTCCTGTGTCCTCGAGTATCCTGTAGACCTCGTGTTCCAAAAGGAAATTCCGGCCTTCTTTTTCTGCAGACCGGAAGACCCGGGTTATTCCTTTAAAATTGACCTCCATTCTCTCCTCCAAAACAATCCCTGACGGTCAGGATGAACCCTAGTTTGCGTTTAAGCTTTCCAAACTCGTTTTCTTGCCCGACATCGTCTCTATTCTCTTTTTTCCGGTTTTTTATCCGAAGGCTGCAGCTCGTCAGCCGCTGCTTTACGGCCCAGCTCAAAAGCCCTCAGGTTTATGTCCACCAGGTTTTCGCCACGGGGAGCGAATAAAACCCGTATGTATTCCAGCAAATTTTCCTTTTTCAAGATAAGATGAGGCGATGCAGCCCCGAGCATCACCATGTTCTGAGCTCTGGCCGACCCGGCTTCCTGGGCTAATTTCTGGGAGTCGATGATAACTCTTTTTTTGACGGTTTTGATCTGGCTCAAGACCATTTCGATATCCGGATAATCGGGGATATTCACGAACGGAGAACTGCTGGTCACCACGATTCCCTCCGGAGAGAGATAATCGAAATAACGCAGGCTCTCCAAGGGCTCAACACTCAGGATCATATCCGCTTCGCCGCGGGGAATCAGGTCACTGAAAATTTTATTATTCGATATTCGGAGGTGAGCTCCGCCGCGCTGCGCCATCCCGTGGACTTCCGCCTGTTTAAAGGTCAATCCCTCTCTGAGGGCAGCATTATCGATGACAAAGGCAATGGACAGAATTCCCTGTCCTCCCACCCCTGCGAGTATGATATCCTGCTTCATCCTTTTTCTCTCCTCTTTTTCTTGCGAACTTCCTGGACACATTCCCGGGAGGCTATGATCACTGAAAGTCCCCGGTATTCAAACTCCTCCTTAAAGGTCTGGACATTTTTCTCCAGGTTCTTCGGAAGAGGCTCTATGACCCGGATGTGGTCTCTCATCACACCCAGTCCTTCCACCATCCTGACCAGCCCCTCTCCCGAGGCAAAAGTGGGCTGTCCTCCGGTCATGGCCACGATGGAGTTATCCAGGATGACCACGGTCATGTCTGTGTTGGCTTCGGCGGCGCTGAGAAGCGGAGTGAGTCCGGAATGGGCAAACGTCGAATCCCCTATCACAGCCACCGAAGGATAGACTCCCGCTTCAGCTCCGCCTTTGGCCATCCCGATACTGGCTCCCATGCAGACGCAGGAGTTTATGGCATTATAAGGAGGGAGGGCGCCGAGCGTGTAGCATCCGATGTCACTGAACACGTTGGACTGGGGATATAACTCTAAAGCCTTGTTCAAGGCTTTATAGGCATCCGCATGGGGGCATCCTGCGCAAAGCTGGGGCGGCCGGCCAGCCAGCTTGAAATCAGCGAGCTGAAGCTTCTCGCGAGGCTTCATCTCCAATGCCTGACGGACGATCTCGGGCGAAAGCTCACCGGTCAGGGGAAGGTGTCCATCCAGCTTGCCCAGAACTGTTTTCCCCGGCAGGCCCAAAATTCCACTTAAATTTTTCTCGATAAAGGGATAGCCCTCTTCTACGACCAGCACCTTATCCACATGCCGGATGAGCCCGGAGATCAGCGCCTCGGGCAAGGGATAGGTGGATATCTTGAGGATAGAGGGACGCTCCGGTTGGTCTTTATAGTTCTCGAGAACGTAGTTGAAAGCCACACCTGAAGCAATAATCCCGAGTGAGGTGTTTTTTTTATTCAACTCAAGGGAGTTGAATCCTGATTTGTCAGCCAGTCCGACCAGCTCTTTCTGTTTTTCGGTGAGAATCTTGAACCTCCGCCTGGCATTGACAGGAAGAAGCGTCCAGTCTTTCCCGATACCGTACTTCAGCGCATTCTGCTTCCTTGGCGGCCTGGGCTGAACCCGCGAGCGGCTGTGGGAGAGGCGGGTCACCAGCCGGACCATCACCGGAATGCCCAGTTCCTCAGAGACATCGAACGCCTCACGGGTTATGTCATAGGCCTCCTGATGGTTCGAGGGCTCAAAACAGAATACCTGAGCAAATTGGGCATAGAAGCGGCTGTCCTGCTCATTCTGAGAGCTGTGCATGCTCGGGTCATCGGCCACCACGACCACCAGGCCCCCGTTGGCCCCTGTAATCGCCGAATTCATAAAAGGATCGGCAGCCACGTTCAAGCCCACATGCTTCATGGACACCATGGCCCGCTTGCCTGCAAATGAGGCTCCCAGCGCTTCCTCGTAAGCTACTTTCTCGTTAACGGACCAGGAGGCGATGAAGTTTTTCCCTCCTTTAGAGTTCCCGATGAGAAATTCCATTATCTCTGAGGCGGGCGTTCCGGGATAGGAATAGGCTGCGGAAAGACCGGCATGGATGGCAGCCAGGGCAACGGCCTCATCACCCAATAAAATTTCATCTTTCATCGATAATTCCTCAATGGATATTTACTTAAAATTCTGCTCGTTTGAATGTGAATTGGATGTGTTCAAACGGTCAGTCCGAGATATTGAGTTAATCTCAGAAGCTCTTTAAGACTGGATTCCTTAACTTAAAAGATACAAGCTCTGCCTCAGACTGTCAAGAGATATCGGGGAACGTTCCGTTCTCCTCGATCAAAATGATTCTGACCTCGGAGGGGGAACAGCTCCGCTTTCCCCCTTCCGACGGGAGCTCAATTTCATTGAGACTCCCTGCCTCCCCTTCTCGGGCAAGATATAAAACCTTACCCTGCGACCAAGGGAGCATACTCCCTTGGAATCCTCGCTGATTTGTGTTCTAGAAGAAGGCCACAAATCAGTCAAAAGTGGCTCGATTACAGGCTTCGCTCTCCTCTTCCTATTGGAGAGATTGCTTCGTCGCTTCGCTCCTCGCAACGCCCGCTCAGCCTTCCATACGGTTTTTTCCACCACCCAGCCTGTGCCTTTCGTCTATATCGCAATATCTGATGCTTCCTTGAGGCAATGAATATAGGGTACAGGCCTTGATGAAATTTGCAAAGAAAGGGGACTTTTTCTATAATAGCCCCACACAAAATCGGGAGAGTAAATGGCTAATCACAACATTGCGGTAATAGGGGCCGGGCCTGTGGGAAGCATCATGGCTGCTTATCTTGCCCGGAATAAAGAAAACGTCTATCTCATCGACATCAAGAGAGACCTCATCTCTGCGGTGGAGCGAAACGGGATCACCATCACCGGTGTGGGCGACAATTTCACTATCCCTGTAAAAGGCACAGGCTATTTCACCGCCAGCCTCGACCGCTTCAAAGTGGATCTGATCTTCCTCGCTGTCAAATTCAACTATATGGACTCCTTGCTGGAGGAACTCAAGCTGATTTTCAAGCCGAAACAGAAAATCGTTCTGCTTCAAAACGGGATCGATAATGAGGATAGGGCCGCCGAGAAACTGAGCAAGGAGGATGTCCTGCGGTTTGTCATCAATTATGCCGGGATGATCCAGAAGCCAGGCGTGGTCAAGATGTCCTTTTTCAACCCGCCTAATTATATCGGAGTCATATCTTCAAAAAATAAGGCGCTCGCCAAGGAGATCGCTGACTTCATCACAGATGCCGGACTGGAGACGCATTACTCCCCTGACATAAAGAAAAACGAATGGAAAAAAACGATCCTCAACGCAGCCCTGATGCCTGTCTGCGCCACGACAGGCTTGACCATGAAACAGGCCATGAACGGAGAGGATACGCGGTATCTCTGCGAACAGATCCTCCAGGAGTGCCTCCATGTCGCCAAGAAGGTGGGGTACGATTACGGAAAGAACTTCTTTGAGAACGCTCTCTCCTATCTCTCCAACGCTGGCAACCACAAGCCCTCGACCTCCATCGACCTGGAGGCCGGCAATCCCATCGAATATATCTTTCAGCCGATCATCGACTATGGAAAGAAGACAGGTACCCCTACTCCTTTTCTCGAATCGCTGACCAAAGTTGTGCGCACGCTCGAGCAAAGGCAGAGAAAGCTGAAGTCTTGAATCCCCTATTTATTCTGCAATTGGGAGACGATTCTCCGGATCACTTCGGCATCGGTTACTGAAGTCTCGAATTCAGAAACCTCCACCGGAGCCCCCATGAACGCCTCCTGATTCCTGAATTTCATCGGGCTAGTTACTTTTTTCACTGCAAATACATGGAACTCCCTGGCTCCGGTTTCCGTTGCCAATCTCGCTATGTTCTCGGGAGTGATCCCACATCCGGGCATGATGATGACCTTGTCCCCGGCTTCCTTGACCAGGTCTGAGATAAGACGGATTCCTTCCATGGCTGTGTTTTTCTGGCCGGAAGTGAGTATGCGGTCGACTTTCAGCTCGATCAGGTCGTGGAGAGCCCCGAAGGGGTCGGCAGTCATGTCAAAAGCCCTGTGGAAGGTCACGTTCATGGGCCGGGCCAGCTCGATCAGCTCACGGGTCCTTTTTTTGTCCACCCGTCCGTCTATATTCAGGACGCCGATCACCACCCCATCTGCGCCCAGCTCCCTGGCTGCCAGGATATCGCTCTTCATCACCTCGAATTCAATGTCAGAATAACAGAAATCCCCGCCTCGTGGCCGGATGATGACGTTCAGATCAATGGAAAGGATTTTTCCCGCCAGCTGGATACTTGCCGCACTGGGAGTCGTCCCTCCTTCCAGCAGGTTATCGCACAGCTCGACTCTGTGGGCGCCGCCCTTTTCCGCTTCTACGGCCGACTCCACAGAATTCACGCAGGCTTCGACCAAGAATTCTTTATTTGACATCGTATTCCATCCCCATTGTAACAGCCGGTTTCAAGTTTCTCAAATTCTATTCAATCCTTATTCAGCTTCTCAGACCTAGACAATATTTCAATCTACTATACTCTGGGAAATCAAAGCTTAATCCTTGTTACGGGCCTGGCAAGCATGTTTGACCGCGGACTCTCCGGATGTTAAGATTTTTATATGGGAAAAAAATCATATCAAGTCTTTTTTCTGGCACCCTTTCTTCTTTTCTTTCAGATTTGCGTTTTTCCCTACCCTCTCCAGGATTTTCAAAAAGGAGAGATCATCGAGAAGGTGGTCTGCGAAGATAAGCCGGAACAAAGTTACGCCCTTTTCCTTCCTTCCACCTATAATCCCGAAAAAACCTGGCCGATCCTTTATGCCTTTGACCCGGGAGCCAACGGCAAGGTTCCTCTTGAGCACTTCAAGGATGCGGCTGAAAAATACGGCTACATTGTCGTCTGTTCAAACAACTCCAGGAACGGTCCCTGGGGCGTTGTTTTTAGAGCGGCTGAGGCTGTCTGGAACGATACGAAGGCAAGAATAGCCATTGATCCCAGGAGAGTCTATGCCACCGGATTCTCCGGAGGCTCAAGGGCGGCCGCCTTATTTCCCAAAATCATCAATCATCCGGTTGCCGGGATCATCGGGATCGGTGCCGGACTGCCCACAGAGCTGAAGCCAGCCCAGGTCAAGCCATCGGCCTACTTTGGCATCGTCGGCCTGGGAGATTTTAATTATCAACCCATGACCAAACTGGATGAAGACTTCGACTCACTTGATGTGACCCACAGATTCCTCTTCTATGAAGGAGAACATGTCTGGGCGCCTCAGGATATCTGCACCCGGGCCATCGAATGGCTGGAAATCCTGGCTATGAAGCAGGGGCTCAGGCCGCTGGATGACGTCCGGATAGACAAGATCTATACGCAAGAGCTGGAAAAAACCCGAGCGCTGGAAGAGAGCGGCCGAATATACTTCGCTGTTTCTGATTATGAAGCCGCTGCCTCCATGTTTAAAGACTGGAAGGAGATCAAAAATATTACGGATAAAGCTAACCTTCTCAAACAGAGCAGCGAATACAGAAAATTCCTGGATGAGGAGAACAAACGAAGGGAACG
>SMTZ1_10001916_pt1 | contig 22912 bp, 25 predicted proteins | sample DeeMarSWOR136_30_FD_25667 | JGI IMG/M metagenome (IMG submission 25667) | reverse complement strand
CTTTTTTTCAGCAATAACAAATATGCCTCTCCCCTGTATTAGAGTACCATCCATGTCAAACATCACTAGTTTGAATTTTCTCATAATAATTTCCTTTATTTTTGTTTGCCTAATTAAAAATTTTTATAATAATCTTTTCACAAAAAGTCAAAATTAACTAATAATCCTATTCATTAAAATACTGAAAACATATTTCACCTTCATATGCCAGTTGTAACATTTGATTATAATGACTTTATATCCCTCCTTGGACACAAAATATCAAAAAATGAACTAATTAAGAGATTACCTATGATTGGAGCAGATCTTGATAAAGTCGAAAATGACGAGATTAGTATAGAGTTTTTTCCTGATAGACCTGACCTTGCTTCTGTAGAAGGTATTGCTCGGGCTTCTAGAGCATTTTTTGAATTTGAAACAGGACTTAAAAAATATGATTCAAAGAAATCAGATATCATAACATATGTTGATTCATCTGTTAAAAAAGTAAGACCATTTGTTGTAACAGCACTTGTTAAAAATGTAACAATGTCTGATGAATTAATTGCGTCTCTTATGGAATTACAAGAAAAACTACATGGAGGTATTGGTAGAAATAGAAAAAAAGTTGCTATTGGAGTTCATAATTATGAACCTGTAACTCCCCCATTTACCTACAAGGCAGTTGATCCCGATTCAATAGAATTTGTCCCTTTAAATAAGGTTGAATCTATGACGCTGAGTGAAATTCTTGAGCGACATGAAAAAGGTATTGATTATGCACATATATTAGAAGGATTTGATAAACATCCGTTGATAGTAGATGCAAATAACAATGTGCTTTCTTATCCACCGATAATTAATGGTAGCTTAACTGAGGTTACACCCTTTACAACAGATTTATTTATTGATGTTACTGGAACAGATAAAAAGGCAATTAATCATGTGATAAATATTGTTACAACTTCACTAGCAGAAAGAGGAGGACACATTTATACAACAACAGTAATTGATAATAGCAAATCATACATTTCACCAAATCTAAATCCTATAAAAAGAAAGCTTTCTATTGACTATGTAAATAAAATTCTTGGAACAAAATTAAATGGTAAGAACATTACTTTTTGTTTAAAAAAAATGGGATATAATGCTGAAGTAAATAAATCTGAAGTAAATATCGAGATACCTGCATGGAGAGCAGATATTTTGCATGATATAGATTTAGCTGAGGATGTAGCAGTTGGTTTTGGTTTTGACAAATTTGAAACTGAATTTCCTAAGGAATTAACATTTGGTAAAACCTTGTCAGGTTATAATTTGCATGAAGGTCTTAGAAACATTATGATAGGTCTAGGTTTCAATGAGGTTACAACTTTTACAATATCTAATGAGCAAGATGAGTTTACAAAGATGGGTCTTAATATTTCTGATAGAGTTGAAATTGAAAATCCAATAGGTGAAGAATATTCATGTTTACGTGTGGGTCTGATTCCTTCCTTACTTAAAATCTTGAGTGAGAATAGGCATCATCCTTTACCTCAGCAGATATTTGAACTTAGTGTTGTTGTTTATAAAAATTATAAAAATCAATATAATCTAGCATTTGTAAAAATTGATGCAAAAGCTAATTTTACAGAGTGTAAATCTTTGGTAGATGCTATCATGAGAGATTCAGGAACAAAATTTAGTATCATTAGTAATGAACATCCAGGTTTTGTGAAAGGAAGGTCTGCATCTATTTTGATTAAAAATAAGGAAATAGGAATTTTTGGTGAACTTCATCCAAAAACAATATCTAATTTTAAATTAGAGTATCCAATTATTTCATTTGAAGTAAACACTGATTTGCTCTATCAATAACTATTTTATATAGAATTTATTCAGGATTCTTTATGAGTTTGAACTGTAGCAAGTGTAATAGTCCAAGAAGGGTGAAAAAAGATATTAAAAAACAAGGTAAAACAGAGAATGGTGCTAAGATAGGTGTTGCATTATCTGGTGGTAAAGATAGTACGGTTGCTCTTCATATTATAAATGATATCTTCTCAAAAAGAGCAAATATTGATATTGTTGCTATAACTGTTGACGAAGGAATAAAAGACTATCGTCCAGAAAGTATAAAATGTGCGATTAAAAACTGTAGAAAACTTGCAGTTGTTCATCATACTGTATATTTTAGAAAGTTGGTTGGAAAATCATTAGATGAGATTGTACTGTTAAAAGATAATCTTGGAGAATGTGGCTATTGTGGTGTTTTTAGAAGATTGTGTTTAAACACAAAATCAAAAGAACTAGGTATAAATAAGCTTGTAACTGGTCATAATTTAGATGACATGTCTCAATCAATATTAATGAACTTTGTTAATGGTGATATTCAAAAACTTGCAAGGTTGGGACCACATAAAAAGGTTCAACCTGGTCTTGTGCCTAGGATGCTACCTCTTCGCACTATACCTGAAAAAGAGGTTACTTTATATGCAATTTTAAATAATATTGAATATTACGATGGGGAATGTCCTTATTCTACGCATGCTTTAAGAGGAGTTTTTCGAGATATTATTGATGATTTAGAATATTTTCATCCTGGAACAAGACATAGCATATTGAATAGTTATGATAATATAAAGGATATGCTTGTTGAGAAATACCCACCTATTAAATTAAATAAATGTAGTAAATGTGGTGAACCAACATCCCAAAAAATTTGTAAGGCATGCACTTTCAAGGATACTATTCTATAACTTAATAAAAAATTTTAATCAAATGTTACCTATCTATTAAAAATAAGTTAATTTTTTTTATAAATAATCATTATTGATTATAATAAATTATTTATATAAATTACATATTTTAAATATATTAGTTATAAATGGAATAGGGAACAAAAAGATGAAAGGGAAATTAAAAGAATATGCTAAATTAATTAGACTGCCATCTTCTCTTGGTATATCAATTATCGGTGTCATTGGAGCATTTAGTGTAAAAGGTGCAAATTTAGAAATTTTTACCTTAGTAATCCTCCTTCTAATGGGATTTATTGGAAACATATCTGGTTATGTTTTGAACGATTATATGGATAGTAATTTTGATAAACAATCAAAAGAATTAACTGAAAGACCTTTAGTAAAAGGCACCATATCTAATAAGGCTGCATTGGTAATTATAATTTCATGTTTAATTACAATTTTTTTACTACCTCTAATTTTTTTCAAAAATATTTTATTGATTTTTATTCTTATAATATCTGTTATCCTTGGAATATTTTATGACACATTTTGTAAAAAAATTGTATGTTCTGAGTTTTTTTTAGCAGGGGCAATGGCATCTTTCTGCCTATTTGGAGCTGTTGCAGTTTCAGGCGATATACGAAGTTTAAAAGAATTGGGTAGTTTAACTTGGATAATTATTACTATAATGTTTTTTTACGTTTTTATTATGGATACTTTTGAAGGAAATCTTAAAGACGTAGAAAGAGATCGAAAAGCTGGAGCTATAACACTTCCTGTTTTTTTAGGTGTAATAACTACTAAAACAATGAAAGTACCGCTTTGTTATAAAGTTCTACTAATACTCTTTAAAATCATCATAATAATTCTTATTTTTACACCGTTTATATTCTTGGATTATGGATTCTGGAATTGGCAGATTCTTATTCTTTTGCTATTAGCATTTGGTATGATATGGTCCATGATTAAAATATTTAATGAACGCACATTTAATAAAGAGATATTGTCACGTTTAGCGAGAAGACATGCAGTTCTGAGCTATTTTGCTTTTCCTTTTATGCTTGCAAGATTTATTGGTTTAGAATGGACAATTTTTTTAATTTTTTATCCAGTCATATGGCCACTACTCTTTAACTATATTATATACGGTAAATCTTTAACTCCAGCGGCTTATATTAAATAAAAGATATCTATTTTGAATAAATAAATTAATAGTTCTTTTATTACGATGAATCTGAAGACCAAAAACATTTTTATTCCGTCTAATACTCACAGATTTGTTGATGAATCGTTTAAAAATCAAATGCCAACCTCTTGATGCTCTTTTAGGTGGAGGAATCGAAAGTAAGACAATTACAGAAATATATGGAGAACCGGGCAGTGGAAAAACAAATTTTTGTTTACAAGCTTCGAGAGAATGTGCAATCGATGGCAAGATAGTTGCATACATAGTAAGTGATGGTTTATCTCTGGAAAGATTAAACCAATTATGCAAAGATTATGATTCTAAAAAATTATTTGAACAAATCTTATTTTTTAAGCCTTCATCTCTTAAACATCAAGAAGAAATGATAAATAATGCATTAAAAATTAAAAATCTAGGTTTATTAGTGTTGGATACCTTTAATTTCTTTTATAGGCTTACACTAGAAGACGATGAAAAATTTGCTGATCGTTCTTTAAATAGACAGTTGACAGATTTACAAATAAATGCAATGAAAAATAACATTTTTGTAATAATTACTGGACAGGTTTATTCAACTAAAAATGATGATGTAAAACCCTTTGCAGGTAAGGGAATTGAGCATATTGTAAAAACGATAATAAAATTCGAAAAAACTGGAGTTGGAAAAAGGCAGGCAACAATAATTAAACATCCATCTCAAACAATAGGCAAAAAAGCAGTTTTTAAAATAACTGCTAAGGGGTTGGAATGAAAAAAATCAATAAATGGTTAAATGAAAGTATCTATACAACTCCTTTATCACCTGCATGTAAAATGTGTAAAAGCGGTTCAAAGATGGTAATTCTTATTACAGGTCTTTGTTATGCAAAATGTTTTTATTGCCCTTTAAGTGTTAAAAAACTAGGAAAAGACAAAATCTTTGTAAATGAATGGGAACTTGAAAATGAGCAAGATACTGAAAAGTTGATACAAGAGGCAAAATATATTAAGGCTAATGGTGCGGGAATAACTGGTGGTGATCCATTAATTGTATGGAAAAGAACGAAAAAATATATTTTATTACTTAAGGATACATTTAGCTCTAATTTTCATATTCATTTATATACTTCTGGTCTAAAAAATGGTGAGCATATAAACGACCTTGAATCTGCAGGGTTAGATGAAATTAGATTTCATCCAGATCCTGAAAATTGGAATGAGATGTCTAAAAGTCCAATAATTTCTTCTATAAAAAATGCACTTAAAACAAATATTGATGTTGCAATAGAAATTCCTGTTGTTCCTAAAATGGATGATGAAATTCTATCATTGATTAGATGGGCAGATGAAATAGGAATCAAATGGATAAATCTTAATGAACTTGAATATTCTGAAACAAATGCAAAAATACTAAATGATAAAGGTTTTCGTGTTAAAGACGATATCTCAGCAGCTGTAAAAGGAAGCCAAGAATCAGCCTATAATATTATAAATAAAATCTCGAAAAAAGATTTTGACATAGGAGTTCATTACTGCTCGTCATCATTTAAGGATGCTACACAACTGAAAAATAGAATTAAACGAAGAGCAAAATCTATTGCAAGAGATATTGATATTATTACTAATGAAGGAACTCTTTTAAAAGGGGTGATTTATTCAGAAGATTATTCTCTAAATGATCTTTTTAATCTTTTAAAGAAAGAATTTAAAATTAAAGATAACCAATTATATGTAAATAAAGTTAAAAAAAGAATAGAGTTGAATATTTTATTTTTACAGAAAATTGCAGCAAATCTCAAGAAAAAAAATCTAAAATGCTTATTAATTGAGGAATATCCAACTGCTGATAGTCTTGAAGTTGAAAGAATCCCTCTTCCGCTTTGAATATATCTGAAAAAAGTTTTTATATGTGCCCCACATTCAAGGCTTTACATTTCCTTAAGAAGAAATATCTATGAAAGCTTAGAAAGGAGGCTAATAAATGGCAATATATGTGAGATTTCAGGCGCCAAAAGAGGTACAGGATTTAGCCTATGATCTTGTTGAGAGAGCTAGAGATAATGGTAAGATTAGCAAGGGTGCAAATGAAGCTACAAAACAAGTTGAGAGAGGACAAGCAAAGCTTGTTGTTATGGCAGAAGATGTTACACCTGAAGAAATTCTTGCCCACATGCCAATTTTGTGTGAAGAAAAAAACACACCATATACATATGTTCCAAGTAAACAAGAATTAGGTAGCTCTGCTGGCCTAAATGTTCCAACTGCTGCAGTAGCTATTATAAATCCTGGAAAAGAAAAGGCTGGTATTGAAAATATTGTAAAAAAGATTGAAACATTGAAAAAACAGGGTTAGAGTATGGTAGAAGGGACACCTTGCGAAGTAGTTGAAATAATCGACAGAACTGGTATGGCTGGAGAGGCTTCACAAGTTAAAGTAAGAGTATTAGACGGTATTGATAAAGGAAAAATTATCACTAGAAATGTAATGGGACCCGTTCAACTTGGGGACATTCTGATGCTTAGTGAAACTCAAAGAGAAGCAAAGAGACTTGGTGGTCCATAGGGATTTCATATTATGGTAGAAAGAAGAAGTTGTTCATTTTGTGGAAACCAAATTGAACCCGGTACGGGTAAGATGTACATTAAAAAAGATGGTACTGTTTATCATTTCTGTAAAAACAAGTGTCAGAAAAATATGCTAGATCTAAAACGGATTCCTAGAAGGGTTCAATGGAGTAAGTATTATACTAAAAAATAAAATATTATAATTTTTTTATTAATTTAATGAATCACCAGATAAATATTCAATTAGATAATTAGCTGAATAAGCATTTGGATATGCATGTTTTTATTTTCTTTTAAAATCAAGTTTCACTTCGGCTAAAATCTTTTGTTGATTTGTATATTTGGTTATATAATCTTTATATAACACTTAATCCATGCAATTAAAATAGGTTTAATATTTGGGAGGAACGATTTGATGGAAGATTTAAAAATTAAAACAGTCGAAATAGATAAACCTGAAGATATGAACTATATTCTAGGCCAGACCCATTTTATAAAAACTGTGGAAGATATTTTTGAGGCAATGGTAAATTCAGTTCCTAATGGTAAATTTGGAATTGCGTTTTGTGAAGCAAGTGGGGCATGCAAAATAAGAAGTGAAGGAAATGATGCTGAATTAAAAAAATTAGCTGAAAAAAACGCCTTAAATATTGGCGCTGGACATACATTTATCATATTTATGAAGTATTGTTTTCCGTTAAATGTTTTAAATCAAATTAAAGCTATTCCTGAGGTTTGTTCAATATTTTGTGCTACAGCAAATCCAACAAAAGTACTTATTGCTGAATCTACTTTTAGTAAAGAAAAAGGCAGAGGAATTCTTGGAGTAATTGATGGCTTTTGTCCAAAAGGAATTGAAAACAAAGAAGATATTACTTGGAGAAAGAAATTTCTTAGAGATATTGGTTATAAACTTTAAAATCCATATTTTCCAACAAGTGGTACAAAAGCGCAACCACCTAAGTTCTTCGAATGTATTTTACCTTTTATTTTTTCAATTAATTCTAATTGACAAATTATTCTTCCAACTGGTATCATTAATTTTCCATTATCTTTTAGTTGTTCAATTAATGGTTGTGGTACATCTGGTGCCGCACAGGTAACATATATCCTATCATATGGAGCATATTTTTGTAAACCTTCTGAACCATCACCTATTTCTACTGTTACATTTTTAATTCGTGTTTTTTCTAGATTTTTTTTTGCATTTTCAACAAGTGAAGAGTATCTTTCAATCGTATAGACATGACCTTTATTGCCGACGAGTTTTGATACAATTGCCGCATGATACCCTGAACCTGCTCCAATTTCCAATATTTTTTGTCCTTTTTTTATATCTAGTCCTTCAACCATAATTGCAACCATGTGTGGTGCAGAAATGGTTTGCCCATGTCCTATTTCGAGAGGTGAATCAATATATGCATAATGTTTAATATTATCAGGTACAAACTCTTCTCTTTTTACTTCTAAAAAAGCTTTCTCAACTTCTTTACTTTTAATACGTCCTTCTAGAATTAATTGTCTAACAAGATTAGTTCTTTTTTCTTCATAATCCATATATAAAGTTAAAAAAGATTATCAGTATATAAGGGTGTTTAATTATATAGGATAGTTATATTTTTTATATATTGATTATGTTCTACTTCTTGAATTTATGACAAAAAAAGCAGTAATAGCTCTAGGTGGAAATGCATTAATAAAGGAGGGACAGGAGGGAACAATTTACGAGCAGTTTGAAAATACTCGAAATATTTCAAAATCTATTGTAAAAATCATAAAAGAAGGATGGGATGTTGTAATTACACATGGTAATGGTCCACAAGTAGGTGCTATTCTTCTTCAAAACGATTTAGCAAAAGATGTTACTCCACCAATGCCTCTTGGAATCTGTGTTGCTGAAAGTGAAGGTTTTATTGGATATATGATTCAACAGTGCATATCTAATGCTTTAAAAAAAGCAAATATAAATAGATCTGTTGTAACATTGATTACTCAGGTTTTAGTTGATGAAAATGATTCTTCTTTTAAAAATCCCACAAAACCAATTGGTCCTTATTATTCAGATGAAGAAGTTGAAGAAATAAAACAAGAAGGTTTTCAAGTAAAAAAAGATGCTGATGGATGGCGAATAGTTGTACCTTCACCTGATCCAAAATCTATTGTTGAAGGAGAAATAATCAATAAGATGCTTGATGACGATATAATCGTTATAGCATCTGGTGGAGGAGGAATGCCTGTTATTGAAAAAGTAGGATGGGGTCTTGATGGTCTTGAAGCAGTAATTGATAAAGATTTAGCATCCGAACGCCTTGCTGAAGCAATAAATGCAGAATTGTTACTTATTTTAACAAATGTTGAAAAAGTTTATATTAACTATAAAACTGTAAATGAAAGACAATTGGATAATGTTAAACTTGAAGATTTGAAGAAATATTACAAAGAAGGTTATTTCCCATCAGGAAGTATGGGCCCAAAAATATTAGCAGCTATCAGATTTATTGAATCTGGTGGTAAAAAGGTAATTATTTCTGATGTTGAAAAAGGATGGGAAGCATTTATTGGTGAGACTGGTACGCATATAACAAAATAACTAACAGTTGTTTTTATAAAACAATTATTCATTTCGATTTTTTAATAATGGATACATCTCAAATTGAAAAACAAATTAAAGATATAGAAGATGAAATCTTCAATACTCAAAAAAATAAGGCTACAGAACACCATATAGGAAAACTAAAGGCTAAACTTGCAAAGCTCAGAGCAGAAGTTGACAAAAGAAAAAGTACTGCTGTTAAGGGAAAGGGTTTTGCTATTAAGAAAGCAGGAGATTCAACTATTGGTCTTATTGGTTTTCCAAGTATTGGAAAAAGCACTCTTATGAATCAGCTTACAGATGCTAAGAGTCGTGTTGGGTCCTATGATTTTACAACAATCAATGTTATTCCTGGAATAATGAATTACAATGGTGCAAATATTCAGATTTTAGATTTCCCAGGTCTTATTTCAGGTGCTTCTGAGGGTAAGGGTCGTGGGAGAGAAATACTATCTGCTATTAGAAATGTTGATTTGGTTCTTTTTATGATTGATGCGCAGCATCATAATCATCTTGATCTTATGACCTTTGAGCTTTATAAAGCAGGTCTTCGTTTAAATCAAAAAAAACCGGATGTTGTTATAAAAAAAACTGGCCAGGGAGGAATAAATGTAACTATAGCAACTAAACTTAGCTTCCTTAATGAAGGTCTGATAAAATCAATTGCATCAGAGTATGTTATTAATGCAGATGTTATCATTCGAGATGATATAACTGAAGATCAACTGATAGATGTTTTTATGGAAAATAAAGTTTATGTACCTGCGATTGTGATTATTAATAAGATAGATTTGGTATCAAAAGAGGAGCTTTTAAAACAAACTAAAAGAATTAAGGAAAGGTCTTGGAATATAATTGAGATATCAGCATTAAAAGGATCGGGACTTAATAAACTAAGAGAAATAATTTTTTCTGAGCTTAAGTTAATTCGAATTTATATGAAACCTGTTGGCAAACAGGTTGATTTTGAGGAGCCCTTAATTCTAAAAGAAGGAAATACAGTTAATGATGCATGTGAAAAGCTTCATAGGCAATTTAAAAATAGATTTCGATATGCAACGGTAACTGGTCCTTCTGCAAAGCATGATGCTCAAAAGGTAGGTCTTGATCATAAATTAAAGGATAAAGATATCTTGACTATTGTTACATTTCGTTAATTTTTTAAAAGTATCTTTGCATTTTTTACCATATGTTTTTCATTTAATTGATATTTTTCAAGCAGGTCACATGGAGCTCCGCTTTCACAAAATGTATCTTTTATACCCATTCTCAAAAACTTTGTAGATAGGTTTTTTTCTGCAAGAATCTCTGCAACTGCTGCACCAAGCCCTCCAATTATCGAATGCTCTTCTGCAGTAATTATCACTTTGGTTTCCTTTGCACATTTTATTATTAAATTTTCATCTATTGGTTTTATTGTATGCATATCTATTACACGAGCATTTATTCCTTGTTTTGATAATGTCTTTTGAGCCTCAAGTGCCGGCTCCACCATTGTTCCACAGGCAATAAATGAAATATCTGAACCGTCTTCAACAACTATTCCTTTGCCAATCTTTATATCCTCAATTTCTTTTTTTTCATATATCAATGGTGCATCTGCCCTTCCGACCCTTGCATACATAGGTCCATGGTTTTCTGCCATAAGATGAACTATCTTGCCAGTTTGTGTGGCATCGCTTGGTGCAATAACTGACATGCAAGGTAGAACCCTCATAAGCGCGATATCCTCTATCATTTGGTGGCTTACACCGTCTTTTCCAACGCTTATTCCCCCATGGGTTGCAAAAATCTTTACATTTGCATTTGAATAGGCAATGTCCATACGTATTTGATCATATACTCTACCTGTTGCAAAAACGGCAAAAGTACTAACAAATGGCAGTTTCCCACATGATGCAAGGCCTGCTGCTGTTGTTATCATATTTGCCTCAGCAATGCCCATCTCAAAAAAACGATTTGGAAATTTCTTTGCAAACATTATAGTTTTTGTAGATTTTGAAAGGTCTGCATCTAGCACAACAAGGTTTTTATATTTTGCACCAAGCTCGATTAATGCTTCACCGTAAGCATTTCTTGGATTGACCATTACTTTTTCGCTCAAAGAAAGGCCTCCAATCTTTTTTCTGCAAGTGTTAGTTCTTCTATTGCAATGTTTCTTTCTATTTCATTTGGTGGTACACCATGAAAATCGACATTATTCTCCATGAATGACACACCTTTGCCCTTTGTTGTATTTAGAATTATCATCGTGGGTTGCCTTTTATGTTCATTTGCTTCTTTAAGTGCATTTAGTATTTTTTCTATGTTATGGCCATCTATTTCAATTGTATTCCATCCAAAAGAACTCCACCTATCTCTTACTGATTCTAATTTTAAAACATCCTCAGTGTACCCATCTATCTGTAAAAAATTTCTATCAATCATAGCTGTTAGATTGTCAAGTTTATAATGTGCTGCAACTGCTGCTGCCTCCCAAACTTGTCCCTCACCTGTTTCCCCATCTCCAAGCATTGCATAAACATTGTAATTTTTATTATCAAGTTTGCCTGCTATTGCTACTCCATTGGCAAATGAAAGACCATGGCCAAGAGAACCAGTAGATGCTTCTACCCCTGGGATATAAGTACAAACAGGATGTCCCTGAAGCATACAGTTAATCATTCTAAGTTTTTTAAGTTCTTCAATAGGAAAATAACCTCTTTCTGCAAGGACTGCATAAAGAGCTGGTGCAGCATGACCCTTACTTAAAATAAAACGATCCCTATTTGGATCATTTGGTTTTTTTGGATTGTGTTTCATATGAACAAAATACAATGCGACAAGTGCATCAACAGCAGATAAAGATCCTCCAGGATGACCAGATTTTGCTCTATAAAGCATTTCGATAATATGCTTTCTTATTTTAACTGCTATTAAATTAAGTTTAGTAATATCTTTGGCATCATAGCCTGTCATCGTCTTACTCCCCACAAGTGAGAAACAATGAATAGATTGCCCCAAATACTTTAAACGTGTAAATACTTTTTGTAAATTTCCAATTTATTCATTTTTTAATATTTCTTGATAAATTATAAAGATCCTGATAAATCTCAGATTTTATATCTCTTATTATTGGACGATTTGCTCTGGCAAATTCAAGCTGTTTTAAATCAATTTCACATGTAATAATGCTTTCTTTGTAATAGGGTGCTTTAGCAATTAATTTTGCTAATGGGTCATATACTTGAGAACCACCCCAAAAAACAAGATTTTCTTGAGTTCCAACTAAATTGACATAAATCATAAATATTGTGTTTTCTACAGCTCTTGCAGGTATAAGTGTTTCAAAATATTTTCTTGTAACAGAAGGAGTCGCCGATATACAAATAATTATATCTGCACCCATCAGTGTATATGCTCTACAAAGCTCTGGAAAGTATAAATCGTAACATACAATTAAACCAATTTTACCAAATTTTGTTTCAGAAATCCTTAGCTCTTCTCCCTCATCAAAAAATATTTTTTCCTCAAATGGTCCAATTGTTGGTAAAAACCATTTGTTGTATGTATCTACTTTTCCATTTGGATGAATAAGAATGGATGCATTATGGATTAACCCCTTTATTGTATTGTGTTTTAGAGGCATTCCAAAAACAATATAGCATTTTTTTTTCTGTGCGATTTTTTTCATATGATTAATTAACGGTCCGTTTACTGTTTCTGCAATATCTCGAAGTTCATCCTTAACATGGTATCCACATATTGTTAGTTCTCCAAAAATATAAAAGTCTGCTTTTGTTTTTTCGATGTATTTTTCCATTATTTCTAGATTTGCTTTTTTATTTGCTATCTTTGGCCTCATCGTTACCAATGCAACTTTCATTTAAAAACCCGAAATTAGATATCTTATATATTCTTATAATTATGTTGATAAAAAATTATCAATTTATTTAACGTTTCAACATAATATTTATGGAACGAAAATCCATTTGGTCACTTGCAGTTCTTCCTTTTTCATCATAAGCTATTACTTTTATTGGATGTTTTCTAATAGACCGCTTATTTATTCTCCATTGGTATGGTTTCTCATTATCTATAAACTTTAGTTTGTTATTATAGTAAAATTCAACTTTTTCTATAGGAGAATCCCCTGGCTTTACCTCTGTACATACTAGTACATCGTCTATTACTATTGTTTTATGATGCTTCAATACTTTCAAAGTTCTGTCTTCAAAATATAATCTTCCACGTTTAGGTGATCCAATTCTAATTCTTGGATAAGAAATCTCTGTTTTATCCGCTAAATGAGATAATGATCCAACTATGAGTTTTGTAACATTTACAAAATAACTAAAATTAATATGCTCAATAGAATCATCTGGACTATGAAAGTAATCTCGATTCCATTCTGATTCCCAAAAGGCAACAGTTTCATATCCATATAAAACAAAATCATGATAGTCACTACCCTCACGAGGTCCTCCGGGCTCAATTATTCTTCCAGTATTAATATTGAAATCGATTGAATAATTATCATTTACAGATTTGATTTCTTCAACTATCCAACGTGCATCTTCTGTTGGTACTAAGGTTACATTTCTTCCACCATGTGTTGTTTCTGCATAACCAATCATATCTGCATTGAATTCGACAAGCAACTCTTCATTATTCTCATAAATCTCTTTTACATATGCTCTGCTTCCTATGAGTCCCACTTCCTCACCTGAAAATGTAACAAATTTTATTGTTCTATTAAATTCAAAGTGGTTTAATATATAAGCAGCAGCTAAAACTGCAGCGACTCCAGATCCATCGTCATTTGCCCCAGGTGAATCCTTGACTGTATCATAATGAGCATTAAAAACTAAAATTTCATCACACTCTTTGTTTGTTCCATTAAGCGTTGCTTCGACGTTTTTTGATTTGTAATATCTAAATGGTCGTTTAGTGTTTATTGTGCCCCATTCATGGTATCTTGTGTATAATCCAAAATCTTCAAATTGTTCGTGAATATATTCTGCTGCTTTTTCACAGCCATATGTTCCTGTTGCTCTTGGGCCTATTGATACTAATTCTTCTAAAAATCTTCTAAGTAATGATTCATTTACCATTTCAATAGCTTGTATAATTTTAGAATCTAATTTGCAAGAAATTTTCAGTTCATTTGAATTAATTGTTATTGTTTGAGTAATTTGTGTAGCTGAAATTATAGGATTTAATAATATTATTACAACAATTCCTAATATGATAGCTTTAACTAAATTTTTCATAATTTAATCCCCTTTGAATACTTAATATTTAATAATTTTATAAGATTATCTATATTAAAAACACTATATTGAAAAAAAGAAGAGGCACCTCTCTATAGATTTATTGAGAGATGGGATGCACTAATTTGAGGCACCTCTTTTAAAGGAGGAGGAAAGTTTTTAGATAGGATTTTTTTAAATAATGAATTTAATCTTAAGTGCCGATAAGCCTTTAAAAATTTTAGGAATGAGATGCGGAGATAGCTTGATCGGCACATAGAAGCTATTAATTGTTTTCTAGCATCATCGGCATTATTAATTTCACCTAAAAATCGAATCTTTACTGATTTGAAGTTAAGTCCCCACACTTTCTTCACCTTTGCAATGCAATAATGCCTTGCAAAAACAATATGAAATAACCAATATTTAAATATATCGCTCTTTGCATTGCATAAACGCCATACAAAAGAGAAATGCATATATAGTTATCAAATAATACTTACCCAATGGATGATTATCAGCAGGAAATCTCCTTGATTAAAAAGACTTTAAAGGAGAATCCAAAGGGCATGACTGTGACAGACATTGCTAGAAAGATTAAAGTAAATAGAAATTCAGTAGCAAAATATCTTGACATAATGCGGATATCAGGTCATGTGGAGATGATAACATTTGGTCCTGCCAAGGTATTTTTTCCAGCACGAAGAATACCTGTTTTAGATTTGTTAAATTACACATCAGATTATATATTGATTTATGATGAGAATTTCAAAATTACAATGATTAATGAGTCACTTCTAAATTTTATAAGACAAAAAAAAGGAAGCATTATTGGACAATCTGTTATTGATACAATAAAAGATATCTTCAAAGGTGAGGGCGAGCTGATGGTAGGAATAAAAGAGGCTCTACAAGGGAGAGATATTTCTCTTGATATAGATTTTAAAGGAAAAGGCGGTTTTTTCTATTTTAAAATAAAGATAATGCCTACAACCTTTGAGGATGGAAGACATGGTGCAACAATAATTCTTAAAAATGTTACTGAAAAAAAGATTGTAGAAAATGCTTTAAATGAAAGTAAAGAAAAACTTTTAAATCTCCTAAAAAAAATGAATAATAAATAAATTATGTCTAGTTAGTTATTAGATAAATTGTTAAATTAATCATAAATGCAGTAAGTATAATCAAAGTAAGTATAGAATTTGTTTTTAGATCAAATATATTAATCCATTCAAGTATAGCTATTAGTATATATGCAAGTACAAGCATAACAACCAGCAGTAGAATAATAATTCCAATTGATTCAAAAATAGTTGGAAAACCTTTTGCATATTCATATAAAACCCAAACACTAGCAAAAAATGCTAAAAGTCCAATTGTAATTTGTGCTTTAGATCTCTCCTGCATTGTTTTTGGGAGCAGTTTTTTCTTTATAAAACTTTTTAAAAGAAATAAAAATATGGGATTTTTACTTGAAAAAAGAATCGTCTATCAGGTTTTTCCATTATAAAGGTTTAAAAATTGAACTACATCCTGAGGTTTATGATCCAGCTGAAGATACGTTTCTAATAATCAATGCTATCAATGTTACCAAAGGTATATCTATTCTTGAAATTGGAACAGGTTGTGGTTTAATTGCCCTTGAATGTGTACGAATTGGTGCAAATGTTGTTTGTACAGATATAAATCCATATGCAGTTGATTTAGCTAGACGCAATTACAAAAGAAATAAAACTTTTATAAAAGGTAATTTTGAGGTTAGAAAGGGCGATCTTTTTTCACCATTAAAATCGAAAGAAAAATTTGATATAATAATTTTTAATCCCCCTTATCTTCCAACTAAAAAAAAAGACTTGGTTGGTGGATCAGGTTGGTTTGATATTGCTACAAATGGAGGTAATACTGGAATTAAAATTACAAAAGATTTTATTAATAAACTTCCTAATTTCTTAAAACAAAAGGGTCGTTCTTATTTTATTTTTAGTTCATTATCAAATAGTAAAAAACTTGAATCTTTAATAAAAAATAAAGGATTTCAATTTGAAGTTGTTTCAAGTAGCTGTTTTAAGGAAGAAATAATTTCTGTTTATTGTCTTACAAAAAAATAAAAGAAAGATTAGGAGGGATAAAACTCCCCGTTTATCCATCCTTTCGTGTTTGGTAGTCTACAAATCCAGTTACCAGAAAATTCTTGACGTTCGAATTCACATCGTCCAAATATTTTTATTGTTACTCTTTGGATCGGGACTTTTATTATAAAGCGATTATCTTTAAATATCCCAAAAAATCTTCCCTGTTTTTCCTGTCCAGTTACTGTTCCCCATATTACTTTGAAACGTTCTCTTGTTTTATAATTTCCTTCAAGTAAAATTTTTGAATCTGAACTACCTCTTATACCCATTTCTGCTGTAAATGTTCCATCTGAGTTAATTCCCACTGACCTAGTTCTGGGTATTTTTACTGATAATGGGTCAGACCACTCGCTTAATGCACCATGATCATCTCTTGCAACTACTTTAACTTGGTATGTTCCAGTTTTTGACCAATTCTTAGATCCAGTCACTTGTGTTCCACTTGGAATTGGACCTATCCATCCACTAGTGGTACCATCATCCCAATCAAATTGATAATAGAGGGGATCTCCATCTGGATCAGTAGTAGATGTTGTATATGATAACTCAACTCCTATCTTTCCGGATGTTGGACCACTTGGTTTATAAGGTTTATTCGGAGCATTCGTCGGCTCTCCAATTAAAAGTGTCGGATCTCCAAATGCTGTCCATTCCTCCATTGTTTTATAATCTACGTCTCTCATTGTATGATAATCAATATACTTTGATATTGCTTTACCCCACATTTCACCGAATGTTAGTGCTCCCCAATCCTTATAGGCTTTAAACATGTTGATTGAAATTCCACCAGCAAGACCTTGTGGTGAACCACTTCCTAAATATTCATATAGTAATCCAGAAGAACCTACCGAAGCAATTCCCCCGCCGTTTGAATTTGAGAGCCATCTCCATGCAAAGCAATTATAATCGCTGTTGAATTTTCCACAAGAACATCCTCCAACTATTACAATTGGAAGCTTATTTCCATTGGTAAGACTAGTTATATCTCCTCCATAATAATACCCAAGGGGTGTTGGAATCCATATATTTTTGCCACCTTCATAAGGATGAGTACCCCAAACATCAAGATTACCATGGCCTGACCAATAAACAAAGCCGCAACCTGGATTAATTGCATTATCAATTTCCCCTGATCCAAAAGGTGGAGTTAGTTTGCCTAATCTACCGTTGGTTGCCCATATTTTATCAGGTGAAAAACCAGTCATCTCATCTATTGCTTTCTGATTATTAAGTTCACCTTCAGCAATTCCACTTTCCTCACCATGGTCAGGAACCCATGTGTCACCACCTATCACTACAAAATCGGTAAACCATGCTTGTTTATAAGCCTCATTAACTTCATAGGTCTTGATTTTATTAACACAAGTCGTCACCTGAGATGTAGAAGTACATGCAAGTCTGCCGATATTTACATCAGGATATAAGTCTACATTATCATATTTGCCATTCCAGTTAAATTCACCAAAGATATTATTTCCATTTGAATCCCAACTACAAAAGTCCATGTTTTCATCATATATGTCTGCATAATACAGATCACTAACAAAGAGTTCAGAATCACCATGTTCTTCAACATTTATATGTGTCTCTCTGGTTGGAAATTGAACACTACCACCAACAAGCATTACAGAACTGGTTTGCCAGTTTTCAATTGCATTTTTTATAAAGTATTTGATTTTCTCTTGATTGTCTCTTCCTACAACGGGAAAGTAAGTTCCACCATAAATTTCATTTAAAGTTACTAACTTTGTTGTTACTCCTCTACTATTTTTATGAGATTCCAAAGTAGTCAAATAACTTTTAAAATTATCTGGAGTCAATATAATAAATTGATAGGGTTGATCAATAGCAGGTGACCAACTAGATTGTTCATACTGAATTTTTATATCAAATTCGTTTGCCCATTCAATTTTGTTTTCTAATGGATAGTACTTAATAGGATATAGTTCTACCTTTACAAAAATTGCTCTTTCACTTCCTTCTAGACCACACCCCAAATCATATTGATACCAGTTGCTAGGATATGGTTCTGTTCCATAATCAATAGAAATTCTTACATTATTTTTTACTTGTTTACCTGTCACACCAACTTTTGGCGAAATAATTATTTCCTTTGTAAGTGTCTGCATTTGAATATTTTTAGGTGTACAGGTAACACTTTTAATTTTTGTTCCAAATGAAAATGTAAATTTCTCAATATATATTGGAAGCATTGGTTTTCCTGGTTCCATTAAAAATGAGTTTCCTTCTTCAAGAATTATCTCTGCATATTGGTTTTGATCATTTATTGTCGGCTGAGAAAATGTTATATTTTCATTTATTGCATAATTTTCCTCTTTTTCTTGTGCGTTAACAGCTCCAAGTCCACTTAGGACAAAAATTACTACTACTATAATCGGCCAAATTCTTTTCATTTTTCTACCCCCTATTAACACTTGTTAATTTAATATATTAGACAAACATATTTAAAAGTTTCCTTATAATTGTTATTTTATAAGATATAATAAAATTATTTAAAATTCATAATCTTTACTAAAAATATTAGTCAAAATAAATTTTTTAACATTTTTAATACCTGAATCTAGATATATTGAACCGATAAGTGCTTCTAAAGCATTTGCAAGATTTGTTGGATTTTTATGACCATTTTGTTTCTTTTCCCCTTTACCTAACAGCAGGTGTTGACCTATACCTAACTGTTTTGCCTTCTCAGCTAAAAAATAGTTATTTACTAGTGATGAACGTCTTCTAGTAAGTTCACCTTCTGAAAAATATTTGTTACTTTTATAAAGCTGCTCAGCTATTACAAAATCAAGTATACTATCACCAAGTAGTTCCAGTCGTTCATTAAACTCAATTGGAAGACGGGATTCAAAAGCATAGGTTTTATGTGTTAATGCACATTTAAGTAAATCCTTGTTTTTAAAATGATAATCAATTTTGTCTTCCAGCTTGTTGTAGTTTTCTTCTTTCATTATATTCACCCATAATAAGTTCCCTTTTTTATTAATTACCATATCTTTTATGTTTATTTTATAGAAGTAAATATTATTATAAATATTTTAAAATTATATACTTTTTAACTCTTAATTAAAATATAATCAAGAACATTATTAACAGTTTCTGAATCATCCAATGCATCGATAAGCTGTTTTTTATCCTTAAACGGCCTATTTGCAAGAATTCTTATAGCCCTTTTCTTACCAATCCCAGGTAATGCTTCAATTGTTTCTCTTGAAGCTGTATTTATATCAAGTGGAAAAGGAACAGCAGTGATTGATCTAAAACCATAATCAATTACTTTCACATCAAAGAAATTATTCAAAGAAAAAATTCCAGGGATCCCAATTAATAATGGATAACTTCCAACCTGTCTCCCAAATGTTAGTTTTCCTTCGTATTTTTCTGTATAGACCTCCCTTAATATAGTACTTTTAGGAAGTATTTTTTCAAGCATTGGCCTTTCGATATTTGTTCTAACCTTCTTTTTAAATATTTGAAAATGTCTTTTGTTTTTTGAAATTATTTTGCTTCCGATATCAAACATCTTTGTACCTGGTATTGGTATTACTTGGCGAAGATTTATACGTCTTAGAAGAAGATTTTTATCAAATATTTCTTTTAAAAAATCATAGTTTAAATTATAGGTATTTTTTGTTTCACCGATAAGTCCAAAAACAAAATTAAGCCCTGGAAGGAGTTCTGGCATACCATTAAATCCTTTCTTTGAACCATTATTATTTAACAGTTTGATAGCATTTATAACCTCTTCAGGACTTGCTTTTAGATTATTTTTTGAAATAACTACTGGATCAACACTTTCAACACCAAAGGCAGCTACATCTCCAGGAGTATGATATTTTATAATCGTTTTACAAATACGCTTGCATTCAGATGGGAAACGTGCTAAAATTCCAGGATTTGCATTGTCTATATGAAGGGTTTTTAGATTTGGAGCTACATTTCTGATACCATAAAATAGTTTTTCCAAAGCATCTGGATTTGGTTTTGGAAACTCACTTTTTTCTGCATCTTTTCCCATGTATGAAAAAATGCAGGGTTGACTCCCTATTCTAAAATGTCTAACTCCGGTATTGTATAAAGATTTGATTTCATCTACAATATCTCTTATAGGTCTAAAATCAGGTTGCCCTTTAGTAGGTTCGCTACAAAAAGAACAACCCCCAGTAACACTTCTTGGGCAGCCTCTGTAGGTTTCAATCTCAGTAATTAAATAATCAGGGAAATTTGGATGCATCTTTACGATTTTTGAACCAAGAATTGCATAATCTCTTATAAAAGATCCATTTTTTCTACATTCTAAAGTATTAACTGATTCTGTATCAAACTTTTTTTTTAAAAAATCAGATATAATAATTTCTCCATCTCCTTTTAAAATTAAATTAAAAGCGTCTTTTACAAAGTCAATTTCTTTTATTTTCTTTCCACCAGACATGCCAAAGCCATATCTTGCTGCTGGACCTGTGAGAATTTTTATCGGTTTTGTAATTTGGTTCATTAGAAGTAAAAGTTCATTTGGGCTTACTGGAAATCCAGAGAGGTATCTTCCAGGAACTGACATACCAGCAATAACAACAATCAAATCAGATTTTGATAAAGCTTGTAATAATTGTTTATCATTTCTTATCTGATCAATTGTTACATAGTTAATATTTGCAGATTTATCAAATCTCCAAATCGCACCAGCAATATATCTAGGATATGGACTAATATATGGTGGTACACCAAGACATGTGGGTTCATCAACATATCCATCAAGAATAGTAATTTTAAGCATATATTATAACTTAAAATTAGGATTTATTATTTCAATTTTTAGTTCATTAACGATTACATATTTTAATTTTCTAAGAAAGTTATTTAAGGAAATAAACAATTAAGAAAAATCAAAGAAGTCCTAGGTGGTATTGGAGCGTAGAGATTTATGAATAAATTTGATAAAAATGTTAGTTTTGCAAAGGAAGTGGTTAGGATTCAAACAGGTATACCTGAGCTTGACGGTCTACTTGATGGTGGTTTACCACGAAATAGCGTAACCTTAATATCTGGAACTCCTGGTTCTGGTAAATCCATTTTATGCTTTCATTATATCAAGGAGGGATTAGATAATGGTGAACAATGTTTATATCTAACTTCTGATGAGCGAATTGAAAGTATTATTAAGCAAGCTTCTGAGCTTGGTTTTAATTTTGGACCCCCTGTAGAAATAGGGCATTTGAAATTCATGTATGTAAATTTAGATAGAAGTAGTATACATAAGGAAATTGAGGATGAAATAAAAAATAATGACTATACCCGTGTTGTATTAGATTCATTAACCCCAATAGCTGAGGTTCCTGTATGGGTGAGTGGTGTCCATGAGCTTGCCCCAACGGAGCACTCTAAAATGAATAAAGATATGCCTTTAGGTTCTGCTCCTGCTACTCGTACTCATGTTCGTCATATTTTAAATATTTTAAGTAAAAAGAATTGCACAGCAATGGTTACTTCTGAGATTCCTGAGGGTACAAGAAGTCTTTCTCGTGATACAATTTCTGAGTTTCTTGTAGATGGTATTATTCTATTAGATTTAGATATGACTATGGATCGACGTAAGCTTATAATTCGGAAGATGCGTGCAACAAAACATACATTAAAACCCCATGATATAACAATTTCTGAGGGTGGTATACAGTTTTTGTAAAAAAATAATTGTAAGCGGAATCTTTTTAAATCACTAAGATATTGAGCTCAATATATGAGGGGTTGTGAATAGGATGCGGGATGACCCTATTGCTAGAGTATTAGACGATTTGTTTAAGCTTGATGATATACTGGCTTGTATGGTTGCTCGTCGAAATATGATTAGTGTCATGCCTAGTACTAAAGATTTTGATAGTCAAGTAATGGACATTTGGGATATTATTAAACGAGCAATGGATGATGTATTTGGTGTAATCCGTGAATATTCTCAAGCAGGTCTTGCAGAGATGGAATTCCGACTTCAGGATTACGAGGTCTTATTTTATGTATTCCCAGATACTGAAAATGCATTAGTAGCAATAATTCCAGCATTGGCTAATAAAGGTCTTATTGAAGTAGAAATGGAAAATGCACGACGAGAAATCCTTAATCTTATTGAAGAAACTGAGCAAACACCTTCAAATCAAGTAATTACTCAATAATAATGGAAGTAAAATGAAAGGTAATGAATTAGAAGCTGCAGTTGGAATGACTCGTAAATGGGATGCACGAGAAGCGGGGCGAGAAGTAGCACGAAATACTATCAGACACTTAAAATCTCAACCAAACTTTTTTTTATTGTTTTCAACTATTCATTATAGAGATCATGGTGGTTTTGAAGAATTTCTAAAGGGTGTTTGGGATGTATTGCCAAAAGGAATACCATTAGTTGGTGGAACTGTTGTAGGTTTTATAAATAATTATGGTTGTTATACAAGAGGTGCTAGTGCTTTAGCTGTTTCTTATCCAAATATGGATGTGGTTTTAGGAATTGGCAA
>SMTZ1_10006298_pt1 | contig 22915 bp, 19 predicted proteins | sample DeeMarSWOR136_30_FD_25667 | JGI IMG/M metagenome (IMG submission 25667) | reverse complement strand
CGTCTTCTCGCCGGTCGAGCGAGGGAAAAAGCTCGTTGGCTGGTCAAGCTGACTTCGTTTTACGAACGGATCATCAGCTTCACTATCAAGAACTGGAAAACTAAACTCCTGGTGGTCGGCCTGGCTTGTGGAGTCTTTTTCTCCTCATACCAGATCATCAAAAGCATCGAACGGGAGTTCATGTTCAGCAGCGACGAGCGGGAGATCGACATCTCCGTCTACATGCCGGGCAGTTTTACCCTGGAAGAGATGAAGGCCCTTTTCCAGAATTTCGAGGTGCTGCTCCTGTCAAGGAAGGAAGAATTGGCCATCAAGTATCTAACAACCGATTTCGGCACGAGGAACATGCGGCAGGGACGCTTCCGGGGAAGACTCGAGCTGGAACTGGAAGAAGAAGGACCATCAGTGACGGAGATCAAGGAAAGACTCAACCAACTGCTGCCCAGACGAGCCGGTGTTCAATACGAATACGGACAGCGCTTCGGCCGCGGCGGCCATTTCAGCGGTATCTCCGTGGAACTCATCGGTTTGGACTACACCAAACTGACCGAACTGGCCCCGATGGTCATCGAAAAGCTGCGAACAGTCAAGGATGTGGAGGACATCACCAGCGACCTGGAGGGTGGAGACACGCAGCTTATGGTCGAAGTCGACCGTCAGAAGGCGGAGAGTTCTGGAGTGAGCAGCCAGATGGTGGCCCGAACCATCTCCTCCTCTCTCTCCGAGCGGCCGATCGGAAAGTTCAAGACCGAAAACCGCGAGATCGACATCATCCTCAAAATCCAAGGGGACGACGGATTCACCCAGGAAGATTTACGGAACATCAGCCTGCCAACCCAGGGCACAAGGATTCCCCTCTCTGCTGTCTCGAATATCTCCTATCGGATGGGATCGACCTCTATCCGGAAGGAAAACAAAAAATCCAAATTAAACATCACAATCAACACCAAATCACAAGGGATGATAGGCATATCCAACGATATAAGCCAGGTCATGAACACCATCCAGTTCCCTGAGGGCTACACCTGGAGCCTGGGGGGCGGGTGGAGGCGCTTTCAGGAATCTGAGGGAGAATCGTACATGGCCATCATTCTCGCCCTCATCTTTATCTATATCATCATGGCCTCGCTCTTCGAGTCCTTCGTCCATCCTTTCACGATTCTTCTGACCGTGCCCCTGGCCTTGTTCGGCGTCGCCATCTTTTTCTCCCTGACGCGAATCACGCTGAATACAACTTCTTATTTAGGACTATTGGTTTTGTTTGGGATTGTGGTAAACAATGGAATCATCCTGATCGATCACATCCGGACGCTGCGCAAATCCGGGATGGGCAAGAACGAATCCATCGTCCAGGGAGGTAAAGACCGGATGCGGCCGATCATCATGACAGCTATCACCACCATTTTCGGTGTGCTGCCCCTGGCTCTTCCCTTCCTGCTGCCTCAGTTCTTCCAGGCCGCAGGACGGAGAGCCCAGATGTGGGCGCCTATCTCTGTAGCCATCATCGGCGGGCTGACTACATCGACCTTTTTCACCTTGATCTTTCTTCCGACCTTTTACTCGATCTCAGATTCGGTGACCACCAGAGTCAAGTCCTTTTTCGGCTTCAAGAACGCCAAAATCTAGCCCTTCCTCAGGGGGACTTTGCCCACTTTCATTCTAGGAGATTCGCTCTCCGAAGACGAATTTTCAAAACTCTTTAAGGGGCGAAAAATCGATATCCGGCCGGATATAGATATCTGTGCCTATGATTTGACCGGTATGCTCTCTCCGCCAGTAATAATTATGGCCAGCCTCCACTTTCCACTTTTCCCCCGTTTCAGGGTCTACCACATCCGTCACCCCAAGAATGTAATTCGAGAACCTTCGGTTTATGTTATCCAGTGTGGCCTGTCTCGACCAGTAGGATTCATCGATGATTCTCGATATCTCCTGATTCGTCTGAGTCACAATCTGGGAGACATTGACAGCAAGCTGCTGCTGGGAGGCGACCCACTGGGGATTCATCCTCACGCTCTGGAACATATGATGAGCCATCTCATGAACCGCCTCGGTTTCCGAAGACGGACAGCTGTAAACGACCATCAGCGCCAGAGACCAGTTACCGCCTTGCATCGCCATGGACTGGACAATCTGGGTCAGCGCCAGACCATAACCGACAAAGGGTTGCGAATCCTGATCAAACTGAAAAGCTGATTCTCCAGCATGAAGAGTAAAAGAGACTCCAGAGGATAGGTATTGGCTGTAAATCCTGTTGAATGAAGAAACGATATCAGGCCTGTCTTTCTGGCTGACAATCTGAAAATTCCTGAGGTGAGGGCGGTAACGGCTGTTGAGATATTCGGTTATGAAGTATCCCCCCGGAGTGTATCTTTTGACCATCATCCGGACACCATACCCGGGCGAATACCAGGACCCCTCCACGAATCCCCCCATGGTCAGTATAGGACTGGGCAAAACAAAGACCGGGATATTGCTGTCGTTGAATTGAATGACTATTTTCCCATCCGGAGAACAGCCACGGAGAACATGGATCACATCCACAGAAGCCCTCCGGAATGTCCCTCCTTCGACTGACCAGCCCTGGGGAATTTCCAGACTGAAAGCCTTCTCCCGGGGATCCTGCCAGTTTGTGTAACGGATTTTTGGCTTCTCTATCCTCTGATCGTCTGCCTGTTTTGGCTCTTCAAACCGGAAAGATTCGAGTATGGCCATCAATTGACTCCGATGCTGTTCAAAGGATTCCAGCGGCGCAGCTATGATGTAGAGAATACCGCTCTTTTCATGAATGGAGCAAAGGGCCAAGCCTTGATAAGAAATCCCTTCTCTCTTAAAGCGGAATCTCGCGGCTGCTTCGTCAGGAAGGCTCCGGATTTGCTCCATCTTATCCCATTCTACTCCAGCGAAATATGCCGAGAGAGTGGGGATTTGTTTTCGAAGCCATGAGCTGCTTGGTGCCTTATCCTTAAGGAAAAAGGGATAGATAAAGAGAAAAGGAGAGTCCTTCTCTGTCTCTGCAGAAATCCAGATATATGTTTTATCCTTAATCCGGGCCTGCCAACCCTCGGGCTGTTTCAACGAGAATCCCTCATCATATGATCGCCCGACCAGCCGCTGCGAACTCGGGGAGCAATTCAAAGATAAGAAAAGCGCCAAAGTAATGAATAAAGAAAAATAGAGCATTTTTTGGTCTAAAAATCTCATGCTCATTTCCTCCCTGACAAACGTCATTCTCCTCCCCGCCAGAGGAAGGAAAACAGCACATTCTCTGTATTTGTTTTTCTCTTTCTTAAATCTAAGAATAGGGATTCTTCATCTGCCGCACAATCCCCTTTAGAGATGAATCGAGGGAGTATATTTATCAGGCGAAGAAACGACTCATATTTTCAAGCTTTCCTTATAAAAATGGATCATCTCCTAAAAAGTTGTAAAATAATATGAGAGACATATAATCTTATTCCCATGGAACTTGTGCCTGTAAAACTTGTGCCTGTGAAAACAGGTAACAGGTAACAGGTAACGGGTAGCAGGAATTCAGTGTTATTCCATTGTCATTCCCGCGTAAGCAGGAATCCAGGGATATGAAAGACTCTTATCCAGATAGGTCTGGATTCCCGCTTCCGCGAGAATGACACTGAAAAATAAATAGAGTGATAAGGAGGACAATATGCCGCTCGTGGAAATCCATATGCTGGAAGGCCGCACCGACGCACAGAAGAAGGCTTTGCTCGACGCGGTGACCGAAGCTGTGCACGACTCCCTGGGCGTACCGCTCACCTCTATCCGCGTCTGGATTCAGGAATTTTCGCCCAAAGAGTTTATGGTCGCCGGAGAGCTGTACGCTGACAGGAAGAAGTGACTACCGGCAGCGCCGCCAGTCAGAATCCATGTAAAAAAATTCCAGTTCTTTCCAGAACTCGTCCATATCACAGGTCATGATGATGAGGTCCTGAAGCTGCCCGCTTAAATCCCGGACATAATCGGGAATCATGTGTTCCTCACGAAACCCGAGTTTATGGCAGATGTTGCGAGCGGCAATCTGGGGCCTCATCATAAATAAAGCTCTCTCATCATGATCATCCCCAGGCCCTTGTGCTGAAATTCCCTGGCCACGATGACTCGCAGCTCGCCTTGATGCTTGCGCCATTCTTCCTCAGAGAGCTCGAGCGCCCCATCGGCAACGATCTGATCATCATGCAAGGCAACGATCCGGACGACATCTCCCTCTTTAATCAACTTGATCCGTTTGGCCACAACTCCTCTGTCAGTCACATCCACTCTGAGGTATTTTCTGTCCTCCTCAGGAAGGCTGCGGTAAAACCTCATTAATCTATCCAGGTCATCGCTGGTCAGTTCTTTTATGGTGACTTTTGTACCATCTTTTAATGTTTCCTTCTTCTTCATTTCTCTCCTTCTCCTAAATGACAAAGTATGTAGATATGATCGGCAAGCTTTTCGGTTTTGATCTCAATCTTGTCGAATTCCAACATAACAGGAGAATTAGAGTCCCTAGAATCAGTAAATTCATCCTCTTCACTCTTTTCCTCCAATCAATGCCTCATTTTTACCAAGAAAAAAGAAGCCCTGTCAATCTCAAATCTTACTTTTTATTCAAGTTGACCCCAGAGAGGGAACTTTTATTTAGATAATACGTTTATATGGACGGGAATGCGCTGATTATCCCTAGAGGAGGTCATCATGAAGAGATTGTTCGCAAAAACCCATCCCGGGACCTTTGCGAGCTGGATAGTGAGTATCACTATCGCCGTCCTGATCCTTGTCTTTTTCGTCTTTTAAAAAGCTGGGGTCAGCCCTTGAATTAGGACATTTTGTTTTTGCTCTAGCTATTATTATTCTCTTTCTGGAAGATTGCGCTTCACTTTTGGACCTTTTTTCACCAATGTGGTCATCCCGCGATTCGGCCAGACCCGATTCCACTGAGCCGGATAGAAGGGATTTTAAGGGTGGCAGCGCTACGGGGATTCGAACCCCGGTCTGATGGCTGAGAACCACCTGTCCTAGGCCTCTAGACGATAGCGCCGCACGGTTGGGGAATCGCCAGGATACCAGATGCACCCCTGGTAAGTCAAGGATTTGGGCTGAGTTATAAAGCCTTTATGCTTTAGCCATTTACAGCCGTATTTGGGCGTTTATTAACAAAATCTATTACACGGGGAGAGGTCTATTTTTTTGAATCTCTGTTTTCTTTATGATATAAGTGAAAGAGTCACCGCTGAGAGAGACAATGAATCCAGCAAGGAGGGAACAAATGAAAGATTGGAAAAAAATATTAGCTAGCTTTTTTGAAAAACAAAAAGAAGAAAAAGGGGAGAAAGAAAAAAAGCATAGTCAAGAAAAATTGAGAGTTGAGAAATTTTATGCAACGATTGTAAATCCCGCTTTTGAGGAGCTTAAGTCTGAATTTAAAAAATACGGAAGAGAAGTAGATGTATATATCGAAAGAAGAGATTTTGCATCAATCATTGTCTATTTCGAGGGTGAGGAAGAGCTTAATTATTCGATAGAAGTGATCTTATATCCAGGCCTTGCCTTTCCACGTCCAGTAATTCATTATACAGAGTGGGCAAGCAGTAGGAGATTAAGAGCCGAGGGGTTTTTAAGGAAAGGTACTCAGGACTATGATATCTCTGATATCACAAAAGAGGAAATTATTGAACACTTTTTAAATGAATACAAAAACCTTTCAAGTGAACAGAATAAAAAAATTGATTTTAAGTCTTAAATTTGCTAGGGCTGTCTTTTTCAAGAAACTTCCTCAACTTCAAACATATCTCCAATGAAGCCTTAAATCGTGCTTGCGTCCTTTCTTGAATCTGGAGATTATTGAAGATAATTTCTTAAAAAGGGGGAGGTGAGAAGGATGAAAGAAAAATTTTATATTACAGCTCTCCAAGTCGATGATAGTGAATCTTATGATTCTTTAGAAGAGGTGACAGCTAAAGCATATGAATATTTCTCAAAAATAAAATCTCTCAAATCAGTAGTCATTCATGAATGGATAGAGGGGACCGAGAAAGGTCCCATGAGATTTGTTTTTAAAGAAAAGAGCGGGAAAATAAATTACGTTGATATTGAACGGGGAGATTAAAAAATGGCAAATTGTTGCCTTGACAATGTTAAGTGAAATAGAGGGACCAAAAAATTTATCCACACTATTTGTGAAAAATTTGAGTGATTACGGAAAAACTGGGCATAAAGTAGATCCACAATAAAATCAAAGCATATCCTATTTGACTATTTTTTCCTCTAGAATTATCTTATTAGAAACTTATCAATAAAGGCTAATAATAAAGTATCCTATATGTCATTCTGAGGTTATCTGTGATCACAGCGGCTAATGAGATAAATGATTTTACTAGAATTGGAAGTTTAAATGCGTAACTTAAGGAAGTCAGCCTTTCTATTTTTAACAGTCTTATCCCTTGTGACAAAAATTTCTTCTCAACAAGAACCATTAATATTAAAGGTTCAAAAACTTACTGTAAAAATATCTATTTCGCTTGCGGTACCGACAACTAAAGATATGATTACTTTCACTGTGAATGCTCAGGATAATAGCGGGACGGGATTAAAAAGGATTAGTATCCTGGTTAATAAAAGGGAAGTTGAAGTCTGTCTAATGTCTTCCTGTGTTTATGCCGGAGGCCCTTATCCTGAAGGACCCTTGGATTATGGAGCTATGGTCTATGATCACACAGAAAATCAACCCTGGGCAGGCTCCCGATCTATATATGCGAAAAAAGCAACACGTTTAGCGCCTCAACGGAAAAGAATTGTAGGATTGCCAGAGAAAATAATCGAATTAATACCATTTGCAGAAGACGAAAACACTCAATGGACGAACGGTACGATTGCTCTTAACTTTCCCGGCGAAGAGAGTGATTACAGCGGTTTTGCATGCTATCGATATGATTCTTTATTAGAAGATGATAAAGTCTATTCAAAAGTATTATTGACGCATCCTGACTGGCGACCTGAGTTTGGATTAATTGTAGGAATATTTAAGATCAAAAATCTTCCTGAAAAAGCAACTTTTAAAACAAAAGCTGGCTTTTTGAAAGAAGCTAAAAAATCAGATGGTGCTGAGTTTAGAGTATTTGTGAATAGTAATCCATCCTTCTACGCAGCCAAGCAGTGTTATTATGACGGGCATTTGGATGACCTTGTTCTTAATCTTGAAGGATATTCTGGTCAGAATATAGAGATAGTCTTCCAGGTCAACGTAATGAATACATCAACTCAGGATTTGGCTGTCTGGGTAGATCCAAGGATAGAATGGTAAGAAAGATGGGACATTTATGCTTCGGAAAACAATACTTACTTACGGAAAAAAAGGAAAACAAAGCCATCGAGCATTACTCAAAATTCCTTAACCTCTGGAAGGACGCTGACCCTGGTATCCCCGAGGTTGAGGATGTAATGAAGAAGCCGGCTGGGTTGAGAGGGAATTGAGGTTAATCGGCCTAGGATAAGCTCCGCTCTGATGGCCGGGGTGGATTGAGAGCATATAAAAGGCCGGGATCTATCCGGCGTTCTCGCTTCTAAACGACAGCTAAGCGTTGATCCGTCTCGTACAGACAGCTCAGATATGGAATAGTTTTCACCTTTGGAGGTACCTACTTAATCTCCATGAGAATTTTTAGGTTGACAAATTTTTTGGGCAGGAATAGATAATATGCGTGTAATTAATATCGGACAGGAGGGACTTGAATGAAACTCAGCAAGAAAGCATTCGGTTTGACCTCTGGAATACTCTGGGCGGCAGCTATCTTTCTAACGACTAACATCCTCCTCATTCGAGGGAGTGGGGGAGCTGTTATCTCAGGCCTAGAGTATGTCTACCCCGGCTATGGTTTCAATTTTTTGGGGAGTATAATTGGTTTGGTTTGGGGATTTATTACTGGATTCATTGGAGGCTGGCTTTTCGCTTTTCTTAACAATCTTTTTATAAATAAAGCTAAAAGCTAAACAAGGAAAATACGCCTTTTCTCTCAAATCTCAAGAAACCAAGGAGCACCAAATTATTGTAAAATATTCACCACAGAAATAAAAAATCCTCCCTGTAATGAGAACCGTCATTAAAAGCCAAAAATGAGAAAGAAATACAAACCTGAGATAATCAAATGTCAATGTCATGTCTGTCAAGAATTTGTCTCCAGCTTTGTCGTGCCCTATCAGTGGCAGAAGCCGTACTGCTGGAACTGCCTGAAAGCAGAGATGGAGAAAGATTCTGAACTCAAGATAGTTTTAGAATCAACGAAACTTTTCCTGGAAAAAATGAAAAATAAAAAACAATTTAAGGAGACTGCAAAAGGCCTCAAGCAAAAGAGGGAATAAATATCCATCCGTCGACAGTGGCTTTTTAGAAAAATCACGCAACTCTCTTCGAGCTTCAGAGGTTTCTATAAGATAGGGAGGGAACACGATGCACAAAAACACGCTGAAAAAAAGACTAAGATTCGGCTTCAGCCTAGCGATGACAGGGCTATTCATCCTTGCTGTTTCTCAGGCGCAAAAAATCGAGACCATTGATGGGGTGCGTGTTGTCCATAACGGCCAAACCGGAAATTGGGACAAAGATTCAAAGGTTTCACTGGAATTCATCAGAACCATAGGTGAAGTCGACTCTGAAGATGAGAACATTATTTTTTATATGCCAACTGACATTGCCTTTGACAGTCAAGGGAACATCTATGTCCTGGATTCAGGCAACCACAGGATCCAGAAATTTTCCCCTGAAGGGGAGTATCTGACCACGATCGGGAATAAGGGGCAGGGTCCCGCCGAGTTCCAGTATCCTATCTCTATCGATATAGATCGTAAAAGCTCCATCTGTGTCTCTGACCAGGGAAACCAGAGGATTCAAATCTTAAATCCTGATGGCAAAAACCACAAGACCATCAGGATGATCGATGAACCGGCTGGGTTTATAAGGCTTTCTGCCTCTGGCCAGATGTACATGAGCAGCCGGGGCGCTCTGATCGGGTTCGGACCGGGCAGGATGGAGGAGGAAGCCGCCCTGCCAAAGCTTCTTAAGGTGCTTACAGCGGAAGGAGAGGTCAAGAACGAATACGTAGAGCCAAAGGATTTTGAAGAATTTTTAATGAACAGGATGGGAAACACCATCCATTTCACCGTCGATAAAAACAATAATATCTTTGTGGCCTTTGATTACCAGAACCGCATCGAGAAATATTCACCTGACGGCAAGCTTGTCTGGCGGTCCGACCGGGAGCTCAACTACAGCATGGAACCCAAGACTAAAGGCAAGATGGAAAGAAGCGGAGGGCGAGTATCGATCGAGCAGCCGGACATGAACCAATGTTCCAACGGGATTGCCTTAGACGATAAGAGGAGGATTTGGGTTGTCACCCTGAAAAGGCAGCTGAAGGACGAAGAAAAGGTCTCGACGAGCATCATGGTTTCGATGGATAGTAGCGGACAGAGATCCATGTCGCAATCCGTTTCTGGAGCGACCGACATCACGAAGACGGATATGTACCAGCTAGAGATATTTTCTCCGGACGGAATCCTGCTCGGCTCACTTCCCCTGGATCATTTCGCGGATGATATCCGGATCGAAAAGGACAAACTCTACCTGTTAGACAGGATGAGGGGGATGCAGTTTTACGAGTACAAGATTGTCGGGAAGTAAAGATGATAGGTGTTCTAGCCTTTGTCTAAATCCTTCTAAGGGATGATAGAAAACAGTGATCAAGCTAATCTGGCTTTTTTATTTTCTCGGATGTATCTGGTTCGATGTGGATCAGCACATTGACCGGCTTTGACAATTCTTTCCTGATCTTCTCCTCAATCCTTTCAGTGATCTCGTGGCTTTCTTGGACCGTGAGCTGAGGATTGACCAGGACGTGGACATCGGCAAACAGCTCTCCCCCGAGCTTCCTGGTTCTTAAGGCATGCCAGTTGCAAATATCTTTTTCCTCTGCCAAGACCTTTTCTATATCATCGATGGATTCTCTGTCAGCAGAATGTTCGGTCAACTCCACAATCCCCCTGGAAAAAATCTGGCCGGCCACAGCCAGGATCATGAAGGCGACCACCACTGTGGCTGCTTGGTCGGCATACCCCCAGCCGAGTAAGCTCGCCACTCCACCGATCAGAACGGCCAGCGAGGAAAAGGAATCAGAGCGATGATGCCAGGCGTTGGCATACAAGGCTGCACTTCCTGTCTGTTGGGAGACCTTCCGTGTCCTGTAGAATATGAATTCTTTTAAAACGACCGAGACAGCGGCCACCACCAGCATCAGAGAACCAGGAAAATTCTGTCGGTGGTAGAAGATAGAGGCACCCGCTGAATACAAAAGCCCGAAGCTGACCACGATCAGAACCATGACTATCAGTTGAGAAGCGACCGTTTCATACTTTCTGTGGCCGTAGGGGTGTGTCTCATCGGGAGGCCTGTGCCCGAGACGCGTCCCCACCAGGACGATAAAATCTGTAGCTAGGTCTGAGATGGAATGAACGCTGTCGGCGATGAGTGCGGAAGATCGGAGGAGTATTCCGGAAATCAGCTTGAGGATGATCAGAAAGGCATTTATGGCAACCCCTAAGAGAGTAACAGATTGGATAGCCCGCTGCCTTTGGGGACTGAACTGAATACCCATCTTTCTTCTCGTTATCGAGAATTATAAAAAATAGCTAAATCAACTAAATATACTCGATCGTGGCCGGAGGTTTCGGGGTGATTTCGTAGGCGACGCGAGTGACTTCAGGAATCTCGGCCGTGATCCGCTTCGAGATACTCTTCAGGATTTCCCACGGAATTTCCGATGGTTCAGCCGTCATCGCATCCTTGCTCTCGACTGAGCGGACGATGATGATATCGCCGAATTTTCGCTTTCCTTCCTCAATTCCCGTGCCTTTATCAGTCAGCAAGACGGCGAAGGCTTGGAATGGTTTTTGAGCGGCAATTTCCTCCTCCACAATCGTGTCCTCTCGGGAAGGCCGAGCGCCTCGGCCACTTCTCGAACTTGATGTTTAAAAATCTCTTTCAAGGGCTCGATCACTTTAAACCCGTATCCCTTTTCTGGATCGATGCCGATCTGTTCCAGGATATTGTGTTGAGTTTTCACTCCGCCCTTGGTTTCGATGATATCGGCGGCAATCGTACCCTGGACCAAGTATCTTGCTTCACTCTTCAGCACTTCCCTGCCAAAGACAGTGTAAAAGGTATTCCGGAAGGATTTTCGCTTCTCTTCTGGATCGATTTTTCCTTTCAGAGCTTCGAAAAATTCTTGTTGGGCCTCGATGATGTCGACTTTGATTCCCAAGTTCCCAAAAATTGTGCCGACTTCCTCTCCTTCCTCTTCTCTCATCAAGCCGTCATCGATGAAGATGACCTTCAACTGATCTCCGAGAGCCCGATGGGCCAGGACAGTGCAGGTGGAACTGTCCACTCCCCCCGATAAGGCAGAAATGGCTTTGTCGACACCGGCCACTGCTTTAATTTCCTCGATCTTCCTGTCGATGAAGCTTTTCACATCCATAGTCTTTTTCTCCTCATGGATTTGTTCATGAAATCATACACCATTCTGTGGACAAAAACAAAAATAGGGACTATCCCCATAACCGTCACCTTTTGGGGTGAAAAAAAAGGGCCGGAATTCATCATCCAAACCACCCGCAAAGACGATTGACGGCTAGAGAGAGGAGTGCCACCATGGGTTAGAATGAAATCAAAGGAGGGCCCATCCAAGGTGTCGTGTCAGCTTTGAGCGGAAGCTGGATGAATAGGGATTCCTCTCCCGGCCCTCCTTTTCAACCCTCAAATCAAGAATGGGGTCAAATCCAAATTGGGGTCAGCCTTTGGATATATTTGTCCACATTCAAGGGCTGACCCCAATCTGGATTAACAGGTTTAGGCCGGGAAGAGGTCCTTGGATGAAAAATTGGGCTCGCTTGTCAGGTTGACGCCTATGTTCTTCAATCCGGCTTCATCTCCAGGTGTGGGAATATGGGTCAGATGAACTTCGCATCCTCTGAGTTCATCCAGTTTCTCTAGAGCTAACTGCACAGCCGGGTTTTGATGAGCACTTATGCTCAAAGCGATCAATGTTTCCTCTAAATTCAAGCTGATAGATTTTTTCTTGAGCACATCTTTCTTGACCTTGCTCACAGATTCGATGATGTGGGGCGGCAGGAGATCGACCTCCTCAGGAATCCCCGCTATTGCTTTGATAGCCTTAAGAACGAGGCTGGAGGCAGCATGCAACAGAGGTGAATTCCTTCCTGTGATGACCCTTCCGTCATGCAATTCAATGGCAGCCCCGCAGAAAATGCCCTTATGTCCTTCTTGCTTGCGCTGAGCCTCTTCGGCTGCTTCTCTTGCTGGCACGACCACTATTCTGCTCTCTGGTCGAAGGCTGAGCTTCTCCATCAAAAGCTCTACTCTTCTGACAGCATCCCGGTCGACTAAACCCATGACATATTCACAACTGTAACGAAAAAACCGGCGAATCACTTCTTGTTGGGCTGCTTCACGGACTTTTTTGTCGCTGACGATACCACAGCTGGCTCGATTGACTCCCATGTCCGTGGGCGACTGATACAGAGATTTGGTTCCTGTCAGTTTTTCCAGAATCCGTTTCAAGACTGGGAATATCTCCACATCACGGTTGTAATTGACCGCTGGTTGGTTATACGCTTCAAGATGGAAGGGATCGATGAGGTTGAAATCGCCAATATCTGCTGTGGCTGCTTCGTAAGCCACGTTTATCGGATGCTTCAGGGGCAGATCCCAAATAGGGAAGGTCTCAAACTTGGCAAATCCAGATAGAATGCCCCGTTTGTAATCATGGTACATCTGAGACAGACAGGTTGCCAGTTTTCCGCTTCCTGGACCGGGCCCGGTGACAATGACCAGTGGTTTTTCGGTCTCGATATATTCGTTGGCCCCGTATCCCTCGTCGCTGACGATAAGATCAATATCGGTTGGATAGCCTTTGGTGTAGCTATGGGTAAAGACCTTAAGGCCGCTTCGTTCAAGTCTGTTCATGAAGATTTGTGCGGCAGGCTGGTTATCGAAGCGGGTGATGATAACGGCCATAACATCCAAGCCCCATTCTCTCAAATCATCGATGAGCTTCAGGGCATCCACGTCGTAGGTAATGCCAAAATCAGCCCGGATTTTTTTCCTCTCTATGTCCCCGGCATAGATACAGAGCAAGATGTCCGCTTTGTCCTTAAGTTGCTGAAGGAGCCGCATTTTTACGTTGGGATCGAAACCGGGCAGGACTCTCGAGGCGTGATAATCGAAGAGGAGCTTTCCGCCGAACTCCAGGTAGAGCTTATCCTCGAACATCCGGACCCTTTGGAGAATGGCCGAGGTCTGCTCCTTTAAATACTTTTCGTTGTTAAAACCTGTGATCTTCATTTTTTCGATGTCTTAAGATTCTTGTGATGTGAAAAATCTTGGTCTGTTTTCCCTACTGAACCTCAGCTTGCTCCGTTTCATCTAAAATTTTTACCCAATATAACCTCATGAAATTTTTTTTTCAAATAAAAAAACCTTCTATAATACTGGATTCCCGTTTTCACGGGAATGACGTGGGATGGGCACTGGATTCATGCTACCTGTTACCCGCCTGCGCGAGCACAAGTTTCATAGGTACAGGCTTCGCAGGAATGATATTTGAGAAAAGAATTAAGTGACTCCGTGACATATTAATTCAGAAAGAGAGAAAAGGATATCATCAGCTTGCCGAATCACGGAGTTACCGAGTTACTGAGTCACTGATTTCATGGCTCATGCAGATTCTCAAGCGTGGTTTGGACCAACTCAGGAAGAGCTGGGTGGATGTGCAGGCCGTTGATGATGGGCATCACCGTCCCTCCCACAGCCATCGCGTTAATCACTTCCTGGATGAGGATAGGAGCATAGGGACCGATGATATGAAAGCCGAGTATCCTCCAGCTTTCTTTCTCGATGATGATCTTGGCAAAGTTCTTCTCATCTTTCATGGCCTTGCCCTTGGCCACTTCATCGTACTTGGCCACTCCGACCAATATATTGTATCGTTCTTTAGCCTCTGCTTCTCTCAGGCCTACGGATGCGATCTGAGGATAGGTGAATACCGCGTGGGGGACGAGGTTGAAATCCAGTTTGTTTTTCGCCCCATGTATGCTGTTCTGCCAGACGAGAGTCGCCTCGATATTGGCCGAATGTTTGAACATCTTTTTGCCGATGGCATCTCCCAAGGCCCAGATATTCTTCTTACTGGTCTCAAAATAATCATTGACCCTGATATAATTTTTCTCATCCGTCTCGACTCCTGTGTTTTCCACTTTGAGCAGGTCTGCGTTGGACTCTCTTCCGGCCGCAATCAGAATTTTTTCAGCGACAAATTCCGCCCTCTCGTCCGATGCCTTGTTTTGAGCGACAATTTTTACTCTTTCCCTATCTTTAACGGCCTCCAGCGCTTCTGTGCTGGTGTGGATGTCCATCCTTTTTTCCATCTCTTTCTTCAGAAGTTCCGAAATTTCAGGCTCCTCTTCCTTGACCAACCTCTCCGCCCTCTGGAGCATCGTGACTCGGGTGCCCATGGCCGAGAAGAAATGAGCGAATTCTGCAGCGATGTATCCCCCGCCGACGATAATCAAGCTTTCCGGTCTCTCACGAAGCTCCAATAATGTCTCATTGGTCAAATAATCAACGTCCTCGATGCCCTTGATCAGGGGGATCAAAGGTCGAGCCCCGGAGACAATAAAAATCTTCTCGCCTCTGATTTTCTCGCCGCTGACCTCCATCGTGTAATCACCGATGAAACACCCCGTACCTTCGTAAAAATCCAAGCCTGGGGTCCTGTGGATGCCTTCTCTGACATGATTCTGATTCTCCTGGATGATGCTCCTCATCCGCTCCATGATAGAGGGAAAATCGATGGCCTTGATTTCTGCTTGGATTCCAAGCCGTTCTGCTTCCTGGATTTCCCTGACACGATCCGCTGGAAAAATGAGAAGCTTGGAGGGAATACAGCCTACGTTTAAGCAGGTACCTCCCAATGGCCCTTTATCCACTAGGGCCACTTTAAGATCATGGGCCAGGGCCTGTTCGGAGATGATCGATCCCGAGCCTGAGCCGATGACTATGACATCATATTGCTTCATCTTTTCGATCTCCTGATAAAAATTTCAACCAGAAAATTCATTTAATGTAAATGCAGTAAATAAGGTTACAATCTCTGTGCGGCCTGAACCTCGAACCCCAAGGGAAGCAGGTAACGGACATGGCTCGCCTTTAAAAACCTCATCCAAGAACACCTTAGCAATTAAATTAATATCTTTATTCCCACGAGCAGCAAAGCCGCGGCCACAATCTTTCGGAATGTGTCCTGGTCGATCCTTGTCAAAAGAAGCTTACCTGTCCGGACTCCAAAATAGGCGCTGACAATCAAGAACGGGATGAGGATATAGAACGAGGTGTCTTGGGCCAATTTGGTCACGATGTAGGTCGGAATCCGGGTGAGATCTATGACCGTTCCAATCATGGCTGAAGTCCCCACATAAGTTTCCTTAGCTAAGTTAAAAGCCACCAGAAAAGCCCCTCTGACAGCTCCTCCTAACCCGATGAGCCCGGCCAACAGGCCGGAAAGACTTCCCCCTATCACAGCCGTGATTTTAGATTTTTTTAAGGAAAACTTGGGTTTGAGGAAAGAGTAGATGGCATAGATGATCAGGAAGGCCGCTAAAACCCTGCTGATGATATCAACAGGAGAAATCGAAATAAGAAAAGCTCCAGTAAAAGCCAAGAGGATACTGGGAATGCCGAACAGCAAAAAGACTTGAAAATTGATCTGTTTCCAGAACAACCGGACCTTAAACAGGTTGTTGAACAGGTGGAAAGTGGCCACGATGAAAACAGCGGTTTTGATATCCATGAAAATAAAAGCCACTGGAATCAGCAGAGCAGAGCTCCCAAAGCCAGCAATCGTTGCCGCCACAGCAGCGAGATAAGAAGCCAACAGGAAAAATCCTTGCTCAAGCATTTTTTCTGAAGCCTTTCATCGCTTTTGGGCAAGAATCTTGACAATATTTCATAACAAATTCAGACTCATCGGTAGCCAAATCTGGCTGTAGCTCGACCAGAGACTCATAACTGAAAGCGGGAAAATCTCCTGAGTATCCAACAGTAAACTGTTCTTATCAGAATACTCATTATAAGTCCTTCAGTGAAAATTTCAAATTCCACGTCATCCCTGCGGAGCCTGTACCTGCACCTGCTACCTGTCTTCACAGGCACAGGCCACGCAGGTACAGGCTGCGGCAGGTAGCAGGGATCCAGAGCCTCCCACGTCATCCCTGCGTAAGCAGGGATCCAGAGACATCTGAATCTATTATATTCCTTGTTTCCCGCCGGAGCCTGCACCTGCACCTGTTTCCACAGGTATAAACTCCGGCAGGTGCGGGAACAAGCCTGGGTTCCCGCTCCCCGCTTTCGCGGGGACAAGCTCCGCGGGAATGACGGGAGGGAGTGGGAATGACGAGAAGGAGCAGGAACGACGGAAAGGATGCTTATTTTTTGAAGCTGATCATTGCTATATCTTAAATTCGTGCTATGATATAGTGTTTCAGGAGGTTGACGTGTTAAAGAGATTCCAGGTTCTTCTCCCCGATTGGTTGGAAGACTATATTAAATATTTGACTGAAAATTACGATCTGAGTTTTTCAGAAGTCATCAGGGCTGAAGTATGCTGCTCTATCATCTCTTCCGTTTCCAGCCTGTTCCCTGATTACAAACCTGGACTCAGACTGGATGACATTTTCCAAAAAATAAAAAAAGATAAACTGTACAGAAGCACAAGAGAAGATGTCCACCGGGTTCTATCTGCCGTCTATTTTGAAGCCAGGAAAGCTGCGGAATACAGGATGGAAAAAGAGCAAAAGCTACTCAAGCAGAAAAAATGACTTCATGGGTTGAGGGATTGAACTCGCATAAATTCAGGGGAGATTGAGGCTCAGCCGACAGGTCCTCTTTTTAGCTGAGGGGGTTCTTCGATCAGGTGCTGAAACCTGGGATTGGCGCGCAGCGAATCCCAGACCGGATCCAGCTTCAAGATAGGAATGGAATAGTTATTTCCGCAGGGAATAGAAAAGAGATATTCTAACTGGTCAAGAGCTTGTTCATGATCACCGACTACAGCGTAGATCTGGGCTAAGTTCATCACGTAGCGGACTCCTTCGAAAGCATCCTTCGAGACAGGATAGAGATTTACGGCCCGTCTGCCCTCCCGAATCGCATCCTGCTTGCGGCCAAGATAGGCTAGAGCGAGACCCAGGGGAGCGTAGAGTCTAGTATCCTCGCCACGTTCGCTGATCAGTCTTTCCAGCTCGAGCCGGGCCGACTCAGCCCGGGATTTCGCTAGATCAGTCTCGCCCATGGCATGGTAGACTGAGGCCCTGGCTAAATCGATCGGAATGTAAAACTGGGATTCTTGAAAAACCTCAAAAGGAGTGGAGGCAAGCCGATCTAACACCTCTTGATAATTCCGCTCAAGCATCCCGAGGAGATACCAGTTGTAATCCGTGAGGACGTGCGGAGGCAATCTTTCCAATCGAGCTCGCGCCTCTTCTAGATTCCCGGAAAGCATCGGGAGCCTAGCGATCCCCAGTTTGGAATAATAGAGATCGGGGCGGATGCTCAAAGCCCGTTCGAACCATCTCTCAGATCTGTCGTATTCCCATATCCAGGCATATATTCGACCTAACAAGTGGGCCGCTTCCCAAGAACGAGGATTGAGTTTGAATGCCTTTTGATAATTGGCTAGGGCATCCTCCCATCTTCCAAGTCGAAGCTGAATATATGCTATTCCACTCGGTGAAAGGTTGGGCCGGGTTCTCTGGACGGATTCGTAAATTTCGAGGACGCGATCATAATCCTGGATTGTTCTCATCAAGTAATTTGCCAATCTCAGTTTGACCTCTGGCAGATCGGGCTCAAGCGCCACAGCCCCATCCAGGGCATTCTTGGCCTTGGCCAGACGTTCATCACTGCGGTCCAGTCCGACGGTATAAATATGACTTTGAATATCGTACAGAAGAAGATAGGCCAGCAAGAAATCTGGGTCGAGCTCGATGGCCCTCTCGGCAGAGGCAACCGCTCTTTCGCTTTCCTCAAGACTCTGATGGAGATAGGCTCTTCCCCAGTATTCAAAGGCTCGAAGGTAATTATCATAAGCCTCGAGGTTATCCGTTGGCTTATCCATCAAGGCCTGACGTTCAGGCTCCAGCACGGTAATGTCCAGCTTCTTGGTGACTTCTTCAGCAATCTCAGACTGGACAGAAAAGATATCTTCGATGAACCGGTCATAAACCTCTGACCAGAGATGGGTATCATCTGAGACCCGGATAAGCTGGGGTGTGACCCGCACTCGGCCCCGGCCGTCAGGACTCCGGTTCCAACGCACAGTCCCTTCAAGGATGTAATCCACTCCCAATTCCTCGCCGATCTGTCTGGTCGTCTTTGTCGTGTTTTTATACTGCTTGGAACTCGTCCGGGAGATGACTCCGAGCCCATGCACAGCCGAAAGACGGCTGGTGAGTTCCTCGGTCAGCCCGTCGGCAAAATAATCATCCTCGGCAGATCCCAGGTTCTCGAAAGGCAAGATCACCAGCATCTTCGGCTCAAAAATTGAGGGTGGACCCTCTTTCTGCAGATAATGATGGCTCAATATGGCCAGGGCCGCCAAAACAATAACCGCTGCCACCATGACCCAGATCATGCTTATTTTTCTTTTGAAAACCGCGGTCGTTACAGATTTGTGCTGAGGAATAGCTCGCTCGCCCGTGGTTATCCCTTTTTCTATGAGGTCTAAATCCGAAAGAAGTTCAGCCGCTGTGCGGTATCGTTTTTCCTGATCCTTCTCCAGGCACTTCAAGATCACTCGACTGAAGTCCTCCGGTATTTCTGTGTTGAACATCCTCGGGTCTGGCGGTTTTTCGGTCTTGTGCTTGAGAGCTACGCTCAAAGAGGTTTCTCCTTCAAAAGGAAGTCTTCCTGTCATCATTTCATACAGGATAACACCGAGAGAATAGATATCCGAACGGGGGTCTGCTTCTTTTCCTTCCACCTGTTCTGGAGACATGTAGTCGGGCGTGCCGATCATCATGCCCGCTTTTGTTATGCCCTTCGCCTCGCGAGACCGGGCTATTCCGAAGTCCATAATCCGGACATATCCTTGCCGGTCTATCATGATGTTGCCAGGCTTTAAATCACGGTGAACTATCCCCAGCCGGTGGGCTTCGAAGAGCCCCTCACACACCTGTTTGGCAATAAACACAGCCTGACCGGCACTCATCTGGCCCATCATCCTGATCATACTGCTCAGGCTCTCACCCGATATGTATTCCATAGTGATGTAATGCGTGCCGTTCTCCTCACCGAGATCATACATCTTACACACGTTCTTATGGGTAATTTTCCGGGAATACCTCAGTTCGTTGCTGAACCGCTCGATCGTTCTCTTATCCATGGCTATCTCTGGTTTGATGAGTTTAAGAGCCACTTCTTCCTTGATCATCCTGTCCTCAGCTCTGTAGATTTTCCCCATCCCCCCCTCACCAAGCTCCTCTATGATCTCATACCGCCCCGCAAAGATGCTCCCTCTAGCCAGCTCCTTTTTGGGAAGATCCATAGTCTTTGTCGGCATGGTGTAGATGTCTTCAGAAGAGGAAAGGGGTGTGGCACAATGACCGCAGAACTTTGTGTTGGGGGGATTTTTTGTGTGGCACTTGGGGCATTCGATCGTCAAGGTCGTCCCTCTTCTTCGAGCATTTATAGGATAATGGTTACCCCTGATTGTGTCAATTCAATAAATCTTTCCCCTTATTCAGACGAAGGATAGAGCAGAAGGCAGGAAGATTCCTGGTTTACGGTTGTTGTTCTAACAGACTCTGGAATCGGGGCTGATCACGTAATGGATCCCACAGAGGATCGATCCGGAGCAAAGGTTCAGAGACGAGCTGCCAGAGAAATTCGCAACTTGGTATGGAGAGGAGGTATTCCAACTGATTTAGAGCTTTGTCAAACTCGCCCACAATCAGGTATATTCGGGCTAAGTTCAGGACATAAATGGGCCCCTGAGCCGCATCTTTAGCAACTGAATGGAGGCTGACCGCCCGTTCTCCTTCCTGGATGGCTTCCTCCTTCAGGCCTGAATAAGCATAGGCCAGCCCGAGGGCTGCCCGGTATCTCGTGTCCCCAGAATTTTCATTGACCATTTTTTCCAAGAGAGTACGGGCCGATTCAGCATGGGCTTCCATCCGCGAGAAGTCCCTTAAGGCACGATACACAGCCGCATAGGTCAGGTCCTTATGAAAATAAAAGTGCTGTTCAAGGAAAGAATCATAGGTCAGGGAGGAAAGCTTATCCAAGACACTCTGGTAATCCCGGACAAGCATACTCAGGGTTATCCCCATGTAATCTGTGAGGGGATGGTTTGGCAAAGTTTCTAACTGGGCTCGAGCTTCCTCTGTCGTTCCCTTCGAAAGGACAGAGATGGTAATTTTCCCGAGGAGAGGCGTGAGACGATTGGGATCGATGGCCAGGGCCTGTTCAAACCATTCCCCAGCTTTATCATATCTTCGCAGGGCCAGGTAGGTAAGCCCAATTTCATAAGCCAATTGAGGAGACCGCGGGTCGAACTTGAAGGCTTCTTCTAAGGTAGCTAAACACTGCTCCCACTTTCCCTGCCGTCTTTGGATGTAGCCCAGCAAGTCTGGAGATAAATTCGGCCGAGCTTTCAGGACCGATTTATATATTTCCGAGGCCCGTTCGTAATCGAGGTGGCCCCGGTAGTAGTATAACGCCTCTGCTATCTTGGCTTCAGGAAGATTAGGCTGGAGTTCCAAAGCCTTATCTATGGCTGCCCTCGCCTTTGTCAAGCATTCGTTAGTGCGGTCTGTTCCGAAATGGTACATCCTTGTATAGATTTGAGACATCGAGATATATGCCAAGGCGAAATCAGGATCTCTTTCGACCGCTTGGGCGAGCAGCTCCAAGGCCTTGTTGAATTCCTGGGAATCCTGATTGGCCCAACCTTTATTTTCATGCTTTTTAGCCCGGAGGTAGCAATCATAAGCCTCCAAATCTGTGGTTGGTTTGGCATACAAAGCTTTTCTTTCCGGAGCGAGGACAGTGAGGTCTAAGTTTTTGGCGACTTCCTCGGCAATCTCCGACTGGACTGAGAAGATGTCTCCGATGACGCGGTCGTAGGTACTGGCCCAGATGTGAGTATCATCAGAGACTCGGACAAGTTGGGTAGTGACCCGCACCCGGCCGCTGCCTCCATTTGTCCGATCCCATTGAACGGCTCCCTCGACAAAAAATTCAACCCCAAGCTCATCACCGATCTGCCTGGTTGTTTTATTTGTCTGTCTATACCGGGCTGCGCTGGTCCGGGAGATGACTTCAATCCCATCCAAGGCGGACAACCGGCTGGTGATCTCATCAGTTATCCCATCGACAAAATACTCATCCTCAGCAGAGCCCATGTTTTCAAACGGCAGCACCACGAGCATCTTGTTCTCAGGAAGCAGCAGCGGCTTCTCGTTCGTCATCTGAGGAACAGTGATTCCGACAACTTTCATGGCGATGAAAAGAGCCGCGATCATCAACCACCGTTTTCTGAATATCACCTTCGGCTCTTTCTGGAAGGCCAGTCCGTTCCGGGCATTTTCTATCTCTGTTGTTCCTATCTCTTCTTCGACAGCAGTTAAATCAGCACAGAGTTCCTCCGTAGATTGATACCTTTTCTCTTTATCCTTCTCCATGCACTTCAGGATAACCCGGCTTAAACTATCAGGAATCTGAGGATTGTATCGTTGGGGGTTGGGAGGTTTTTCGGATTTATGCTTTAAAGCAATGCTCAGGGAGGTCTCCCCTTCGAACGGAAGCCTCCCGGTGACCATCTCGTACAGGATGACTCCCAAAGAATATATGTCAGAGCGGTGGTCAACACCGTTTGTCTCTACCTGCTCAGGAGACATATACTGCGGGGTCCCGACTATCACTCCTGAGGCCGTTATCCCATTGGCTTCGAGGGAACGGGCGATCCCAAAGTCCATGATCCTGACATGGCCCTCTCTGTCGATCAGGATATTACTGGGCTTCAAATCCCGATGAATAACTCCGCATCTGTGGGCTTCACTCAAACCGTTGCACACCTGCTTGCTGATCCGGACGGCTGTGGCTAGGCTGAGTTCTCTGGTCATCTTGATCATACTCTTCAAATCTCTTCCTGGGACATACTCCATGACCATGTAGCAAGCCCCTTGCTCTTCGCTGAGGTGATAAACACGACAGATATTCCTGTGAGATATTCTGCGGGCGAGTCTGATTTCATTCCGGAACCGGTCGATGGTCTTTTTCTGGGAAGCTATCTTGGAGTTGATGAGCTTTAAACACACAATTTCTTTGAGTTCTGTGTCGAAGGCTTTGTAGACCTGGCCCATGCCCCCCTCTCCCAACTTTTCGATGACCTGGTACCGGTTGGCATACGTTGTTCCAGGAGTCAGAGGCTCGCGTGCGGAATTTCTGTCTTGAGGAAGAGAGGCTGTGGGACTCTCAGAAGGATGAAGCAGGACGCCGCACTGTCGACAAAAGGGCATGCCGTCGTTATCTTCGTATTGACAATTTGGACAGATCATCGACTGAGCCCTTCTCGAATCATCTTTTTTGCCTTCTAACCTTAGAACACTTTGGGAAGTGTGAACTGTTACCTCCACCTATATATACGCCTGGGTGGTGGATTTTGTTGCCAACTGGACAGGGAAAATGTGTGAAAATTTGTGAGTCTATCGATAATCCTGGGGATTCGATGGTGTCTCTTTTCTTCAAAGGCGCTGGATTTTCAGTCAACGTCCTCTCCCCTGCCAGCAG
>SMTZ1_10001597_pt1 | contig 22918 bp, 13 predicted proteins | sample DeeMarSWOR136_30_FD_25667 | JGI IMG/M metagenome (IMG submission 25667) | reverse complement strand
TTGTTGCTATCTTCTAGAAGCGTTGATGCTTGAAGGGAAAGACCCTTTAGTACGAGAGGAACAGGGGTCTGCAGCCACTAGTTTACCAGTTGTCCGACAGGGCATTGCTGGGTAGCCACGCTGTAAGGGATAAATGCTGAAAGCATCTAAGCATGAAGCCCACCCTAAGACGATGCATCATAGAACTCGAATAGAAGATTCGTTTGATAGGGCCAGGGTGTAAGCACGGAGCTTCGGCGACGTGTTCAGCTCATGGTTACTAATCGTTCATTTACTGGTTCAATCGTTATACAGGTTGCGTAAAATTCCAATTGTTAGAGTTAAAAATGGTTTGACGGCCAAAGCGGTGGGGAAACACCCGGTCTCATTCCGAACCCGGCAGTTAAGTCCACCTGCGTAATCCTTGTAACCATAATGCGAGAGCTTATGGGAAGATTACCCTCTCAAGAGGGCTTGAACACCTGGACTAGGTGGAGAGCTCTGTTTGAGTTCTTCGGAACTCTTATGGGGTAAACTTCACTGTTTGAAATCCTTGTGCTCTCGGTACGCTGTCAAACCGTTCTTAATTTATTTATTTTTATTAAGTCAAAAAATATTATTTAAATGTAAGGATTTTAATATATGTTATATAATATTTTATTTTTTACAACTTTTACATAAGAAAATTTTTTAAATAATAATAAAAAAGTATAGTTAACTTTATATATTAGGAGATATAATTATATACTAAATAGGTGATGTAGGCAAGAAGAGGTGAATTTTTGTGAAGAAAGTATTAGTATTGTGGGTTATAATAAGTATGGTATGTGTTAGCATACCAGGAGCCGCATTTTCTTTAAATAAGGAAACAAATAATAATGACTCAAACTTATTAAAAGGTCTAGCAACAGAATCCTCTGAGGTTAATGAAGAGTTTTTATCAAGTATAAATAAAAATGTTGAAAAATACATGAATTTTGATAATTCCAATACCTTTACTCCAGTAACAAATGAACTTACAGAAATTGAATTTCCATGGACAGACCGCCCAATACCCGCGGGAGCAGGTGATTTTGTTGACTGGGTAATAAATGTCAACTATAAAGGTAACTATTTCCAAGAAGAAATAGAAATTTCTCCAATAGATTTCATAAGAAGGTTTATCGATAATCCCTGGTATTTTGAAGAATGTAGATTTGATGTAGATGAAGATGGCGAGGAAGATCTGAGGGTACTATATAGTATTTTTACTTCCCAAATAACAAACTATCAAGAAGGTATTGACTGCATGTCCCTAAGATCTGTCTTAAGAATTGATACATCAGAAGTAATGGATAGAACTGCACTGCTTGAAGTTTGGTCTGAAATTAGTTTTAATTTTGGACTTATACAAAGAGGTAGAAGTAAAGATGTTTCTGAAACATATTCTAGTAAAACAACCTATCCCTTTTTAAGAATCCTCCAAAGACTAAAATCAAGATTTGAAAGATTTAGTTTCCCTGTAATTAACAATATTATAAACTTAATAATGAACAAGTTCAAGGAATTTAGAAGTGAAGAGGCAAATGAGCCACCAGTTTATCCGGCAGCTGCATCAGATGATAAGATAACAATAGGCACTGGTGTTAGCTCGGCAGAAGGAGATAGGATTCCAATAAATTTTGAAAAAAGATTTAACATTGCAAGAAAAAATATTGTCTTTGGACCCACTATTTTTGAACATGAATTATGTCAACTATCTGCAAAAGAACCACTTGGCCTTATATTTGGTTTTCAGACATTTGCAGGGGGCACTAATCAACCAATATTTGATGTAGCATTTAATGTTGAATTTGATCCTGCAATATATATTCGCACACAATTTATACCAAGAGATGGTTATGTATTTTATCACTATGATTCTGGAAGTGCTAATAATAAAGAAACTCGAGTAACATTCAATGCACAAATCAATAGGGGTGTAGGAGAAGATGTTGAACTTTCATTAATTTTTGATAAAACCGATGCAATTGCACATTCAAATAATTGGATGAGTTTTGATTTAAATCCATTAGGATTTGTATATGAAGCAAATAAGAAGTTTAACATTGGTGTTCTTTTATCATCACCTATTTTTTCTGCAAAAGCAAAACTTGTTGGAATACCAGATTTTATAGATTTTTATTTTGATGCAGATCTAGAAATAGAGTTGTTTCAAAATGAATATTTTAAGGCCGATGCTGAAGCCAGTCTTAATCTAGTGATGAGCAGTGATCTTGATGATATTATTTTGTATTATCCTACGTTGGATTCAGGTGAACCAGATAGTGAATTTGTTAAAATTAGTGGAATACCTAAAACACAAAAATTTTATGCAAATAGTTTTCTTGAAATAGATAACGGCACTATGCTATCTATACGGGGTGAGGGTGCTCTTGGACATGATATGAGTAGTTCTTTAGACTCAATCAAATTATTTTATTATTCACCATCTCAAAAAGAACCAGCTTTATTGTTAGATATTCCAGATGGTTTACCAGCTGATAATGAAGTAGGAGGAAGATTTAAGTTATATATTGATGCCGATAACTTCTATAACCAAAATAACTATGTTAATGCTAGAGTTTATCGCGAGGCAAGCGGTGGTATTGCTGAAATTAGTTTATATCTACCAACAGATAGCGAAGAACCTATTGCATCAGTTACCGAAATTCCATCTGATGCATCTATTGGAGGGAACCTTGAATGGAACCAATTAGAAGGTAGAGGTAATGCGGCAAGAGATGATGCAACTTATGTCGATCCAATAGTTTTAAATATTGACGTTGGTACTTTTAACTTTTATAATAATCTCTCAATTGGTAATGGAGAAACAACCATTGCAGGTAAATTAACAGAGTCAGGTTATATTCATTTTGATACCTTTAATGAAATGATTGGAGAACAGTTAATAATTACAGATACTTCAACAGGCAATCAATTCCAAATTTATGTAAAAAAGGTTATTGCAAGAGAACTTGATATTGATTGGGAACTTGATTTAGCTAAATCACCAATTCCAATTGAAGAACTAAAAATAGAAGGAGATCTAAACATTCTTCAGGACTTTTATGTATCTGCTTCATATGAGGGTAGGAATTTGGATTTTGAAGGAGACTGGAATGTTGGAGAATCTGGGAAATTTTCACTTGATTTTAATCAGGATGAACCAATAGAGATAATTATTGATGATTTATTAAAAAATAATACAGATTGGGATGTATCAGGCGGAGTAATAATTAGCCAAGATTTTCATTTTGACATAAAATGGAATTGGATTAAAGGAACACCACAAGATCCGGGTTATTTCAAAATTAATGAGGATACAAATGATCCAAATTTCAACCAGATTTTCTTAAATATCACATATAAACCTGAAGGTGAAAGTAAACCTCAATATGGAATTGAAGTTGGCGGAGAAAATATTCTTGTAATTGTATGGGTTGAGTGGTGGTATAATGGAAATCCGATTATTCCAACGGTTCAATGGTGGATTGAAATCGCAGGTGATTTTTATTTAGACCTACTTTGGAAAGGAAAATGGCATGAGAATGTTCATACTTGGTGAGGAGGAATCAAAATTAAATAAAAGAGGTGTGAAAAAGCAATGAAAAAATTAAAAATAAATAAAAATTTTGTTAGGCTGGTTGTAATTTCAATATTTATTGTACTTTTGACAACCTCTGTAAATTCAGCTGTAATAGACCAAAATAAAATTGAAAAGAATAATTCTTCACCTCCAAAAAATGTTGGATCTATGACAAATTATTACGAATGGATTGATGAGTTTTGCAATGGAAATAAAATAGATACAACTGGTGGTAGGTCCTATGGTTACGATATTGATAATTGTATAGCAGTGATGAAGTATACCTGTCCATATTGGACTGATCCAGATTGGACAAGGATGAAACCTATTACAGTTGTAAACAGTGGTGGATCACTGGAGGATTATGCATTAAACTTTATTGTCGATTATGACCCGGATATGGACTCAAATTTCGATGATATTAGATTCAAACATGAGGGAAGTACAACAAATTTCTTGGATTATTGGATTGAAGACTTTGTCCAAAGTAATGAGGTTTCTGTTTGGGTGAGAGTCCCAGACCTTTATTCAGGAACAAATGATATGTATCTATTTTATGGAAATCCCAGTGCTCAAGATGAAAGTGACTTTGCATCAGTATTTACTGACTGGGAATATTGGAAAGCAAACGATTATAAAATATCAATTCATGCAGATAATGAGGGTGCATGGGATCCTGATGTTTCTTATGGAGACTATAGCGATGGCCGATTTCTTGTCGCATGGGAAGAGGGAACAAATGTAATTATCAAACAAGAAATCAGAGCAACTCTTTTTGATTCAGAAGGAAATGAGGAAGTATCAGATTTCAGAATATTTAAAGACAATGTTGGAATATTGGATCAATATAGAAATGAAAATCCTTCTATTGCTTATGGAGAGGATGGATCCGATAAAACATATTTTGTTGCCTGGCAACACTGGCAAAAAAATAAACCTTTAGATGCAACAACTCTTGATATTTATGGAAGATTGGTTGATCCTAGTGATGGGAGTCTAAGTATTGTAATTGAAATTTGTGATGCAGATAATTGCCAATCTGATCCAAATGTAGTATTTGACTCCGTAAATAAACAATTTTTAGTTGTATGGGAAGATGCTCGTGATGGTATGAATGACTATGATATTTTCGCTCAACTCTATGATATTGATGGAACTCCAATAGGATCAAATGAAAGACTTTGTAATGATGCAAATAACCAATGTGAGCCATGGGTTTCTTTTGATCCCATTAACGAACAATATTTTATTGTCTGGGAGGATGGAGAACATGCAAATAATGGTCCATGGAGAATAAGAGGTGGTATTTTTGATGAAAACCTTAATGATATATGGACAGGAACTATTGCAGAACCTTCTGGTTATCCAAATCAAGATATAGATTACAATTTTCCCTGTATAAGTTTTGATGAAAACAGTGAGCGATTTTTAGTTACATGGAACGATGGCGATATTTCAGATGGTGACTGGCGTGGTAATGTGCATGGGAAGATATTTGATACCTCAGGTAATGTAAAAGTAAGTCAATTTACAATTAGAAGTGGAAATTTCGTCAGAACTGATATTGTTCCTTATTTGTCTGAGTCATTCTTTGTTTCATTTGACGATGGTGGCACCATATTTGGAAGACTCGTTTCCTCAGAGGGAGATTTAATTAGCGGAGATGTACAACTTTCTGCTTCTCCAGGTGCTGATGCAGATTGGGCAAATATGGCTCTTGGTGGTAATAAGATCTTTACTGTCTGGGAGGATGAACGTATTCAAAGCTATCCTAGACCTGATGCTTATGGAAACATGGTGCATCTAAATATTCCGGATGGTTCTGATATAACATATAGTTTTGATGATGAACAACAATTAGTTCTTGAAGCACAAATTACTTCAGTTGATATTGAACCTGAAAACTTGGAAAGATGGCATGAGTTTAGAGCTTCTTATGAAGGAACGATTACATTTGATATACTTGACAAATATTGCAATATAATTTTAGAGGAGGTAAGCCCAGGTCAAGATTTAGCTAGTATTAATCCAACCCAATACCCAACAATAAAACTAAGAGCACACTTTACCCGACCTGATCCATCTGATACTCCAGAACTAAAAAATTGGAGTGTTTTATATGAAGGAATCGATACAGCTCCACCCGTTACATGGATAGAGGATATTGATGGAGAACAAGGTCATAATGACTGGTATATATCTGAATCTGTTATTGTTTGGTTAGGATCAAGAGATTATCCAGAGGATACCGGCAGTGGGGTTAATTATACAAAATATACACTAAACGGGGGAGCAGAGCATATCTATGATGTGGACGGTGGACTGAATCTAACAACTCATCCTCCTGATTATTGGGCTATTTGGGAGATTAACTTTTGGTCTGTTGATAATGAAGGTAATGTTGAAAATAAAGAAAATCCTGCAAATAAAAGAACTATTAAAATAGATCCGAAAGTACCAATTGCTACTATTACTGAACCTCAACAAAGTGAAGGTGTAACTATGCCATTTGTATGTAAGGTGACAGTTGAAGAAAATGCTGAGATGGATTATGTAGAATTTGATATGGAGCCATGGGGAGAAAGAGAGGGTCTACCTAAAAAAATCTATACTCCTCCATATGAACATGAGTTTAATCAATGGCCACGTTCAAGGACTAAAAATACTAAACCTCTTCCAGGTGGAAGAAATATCGAAATACGAGCCTGGCCTTATGACAAAGCACATACTCCGTCTGCCCCTGACACAATATGGATAAACATTCTAAACTGGGGTAGAAGGTCAAAAGTTGTGACGGTTCCAAGCTTCAGGTTAATATTTGAAAAATTGAATCTAGGAATTGTAGTAAATGACAAACTTGGCATCAGTATTTCTGGAATAGACGAAGTGGACCAGATGAAATTTGTAGCAACAAAGATACTGACGGGGGCGCAAACAACGGTTTGGGACAATGATTTAACAGATGGGTGTTATGGAAGCTTTAATATTCCAACTGGTTTTTACAAGATAACAACCTTTGCTTATAAAGCCGGTGAAGAAATAGAAAAGGATGTTATCCTGAGAGTATTCTTTATAAACACATGATTAGGACAAAATTGATACTAATCCCTTCTCCTTTCTCTCTACTTGGAACTAAATTAAAAGCAACTTGACAACTAATGTATCCAAACCTTTAAATATTAATATTATTCTTATTTATATTAAGAATAAATAATTTGGGGGAAGAATAAAATGAAACTGAAATTAATAGTAATAATAGTTTTAGCAATATTACTATTTTCATCTATAAATGTAATTGGTATTGATCAAGAAAAAGATGAAAAAATTATCAATTATTTAAGTGTAGATCATCATATTTCCTTTTCTAAAGCATCAATTGAAACAGAAAATGAATATTGTTCTGTAAATGTTGAAGAGACAAATTCCTTTATAAATGATCCTTGTAAGCCAAGACTGCCTATGTATAGAAAAGTATTCACTTTTCCAAAAGGTACAAAAATAAAGGATGTAGAATTTATTATTTCTGATGTTGTTAGGCAAGATATAAATTTAAAAATAGAACCCTCCATAAAACCTGTTCCAATATCATCTATAAGTAATACCATAAAAAGAGAGGAAAAAGGTGAAAAAACCGAAGTTGAAGAAGATACTGGTGATAATGAAATATTCAAAGCTGTAGAAGATCAAGCTGTATATTCAAGTTCAAATCTTTATCCAGACACTTGGTATGATTATAAGATTCGTTGTGGACTTCACGAAAGTAAAGATACAGTTTTTTTAATTGTTAATTGCTATCCTATAAGGTATTCTCCAGCAGAAAATACTATTTATAAAATTGAAAGTTTTGATGTAAAAGTTACCTATGAAGAAGATTTAGAACCTAAAGTTTTTGCAAAGGAATATGATCTTTTAATTATCGCACCTAGAAAGTTTTTAACATCAATAATGCCTCTTTATTTCCATAAAACTCTTAGAGGAGTACCTACAAAAATCAAAACAGTTGAATCAATCAGCAGACAGTATGACGGTAGAGATAAACCAGAACAGATAAAATATTGTATTAAAGATGCAAAGGAAAAATGGAATATAAAATACGTTTTGTTATTTGGCGGTTTAAAGTCACACTTCTATGCAAAAGATAGAGATAATATAAATGAAGGAAGTACGGGTTGGCATGTTCCAGTTAGATATGCAAATATCTATACTATTGGTGAGGATGATCCTGGATATCTTTCTGATTTGTACTATGCAGATATCTACAAGTATAATGAAACAACACAGGAATACGAGTTTGAAGATTGGGATTCAAATGGAAATGATATCTTTTTAGATGGAGATTGGTATACTTATGAAGAAGTAGACCTAATGCCAGATGTTTACTACGGACGTCTTGCCTGCAGAAACAAACATGAAGTAAGAAATATGGTTAGAAAAATAATAAAATATGAAAAGCCAACAATAATTTCAAAAATTTTTGGAAAACCATGGATGAATAAAATGTTTGCAGCAGGAGGAATTACTGTTGGTTATTATGAAGATCAACCAGATGGAGAATGGTTGTGTGATAAATCAATTGATTATATGGGTGATAGAATTGATAGTGCCACAAGAATTTATGCATCTAATATTCTAACTGGAGGTCCAAGGCCGATTCCTACAGATATTACAGATATATTTTCAGAAGGTGCAGGTTTTGGATTGTTACAAGGTCATGGTAGTGCATATATTTGGGATACACATTGGCCAAATACAGATGGAAATTGGACTGGAGGGCTTGCAATCTTTGATTTTCCATTCATTAGAAACCGTTGGAAACTTCCAATAGTGGTTGTTGGTGGCTGTCATAATGGAATATTTAATGTAACATTTCTTAATACATTGTTGAAACCAAAATATTATCATGCATATGGACTGGCTATAAGAGCTTGTTTTAGTTGGAAACTTGTAAGCAAAGCAAAATCTGGTGCAATTGCTAGTACTGGTTGTACAGATTATGGTCTTGCAGGATCTCCTCCTGATTCAGTTAGCGGAGGACTAGAGGCAAATTTCTTTTATAAAATAGGAACAGATGGTGTTGAACACTTAGGTGAGGCACATGGTGGATCTATTGAAAAATATATTGAAGAAAATGATTTATATGTAAATGATGTCTTCTGCATTACAGAATATCAGCTATTTGGAGATCCAAGTTTAAAGATTGGTGGTTATTAATTCATTTTTTTTTTTATTTTCTTTTTTTCTTTTTATAAATAATAAGAATTGTAATTGTTAAGATTACAGAAAAAATTTCAAAACCAGGTGAATCTTTTTTCTTATTTTCTTTTTGATTTCCTGCTTGTGAGCTTATATTTACATAGGTTGTATCTGTTTTTTGTTCTCCATTACTGTCTGTTACAGTTAGAGTAACCGTGAAGTTTCCCTTTGATGAATATGTATGTTCAGCAGAAATTCCTTCACCTGTTGTTCCATCCCCATAATCCCATCTATAACTTGTAATGTTATCACCTTTATCGGGATCATAACTGTCTGATGCATCAAAATTTACACTCTGATTTACAACTCCTGAATATGGGCCTCCAGATAATGCAATAGGTGCATTATTTGAACTATTAGATAAAATTATGACATTTACCATGGATTCTGGTGACCACTCACCATAATTATCTTTCACCTTAAAATAGATATTATGTTGTCCAATTGATAAGTTGTTTTTTGTAAAATGTATTTTATTACTTAAAAAATCATCAATGCTTGAGCGCCAGAAATATTCTACGACCTGTCCGTCATCAGACCAATCTCCTAGAAAATCAATTTCTTCTCCATATATTTTTGTAATAGAATCGGTGGGTTTTAATATATAGGCATAAGGTTTTTGATTAGGAGCAATTATTATTAAGGTTTTATAATCATAATCTGACCAAATTCCTTCATTGTCCATCACTCTATAACTGATCGTGTGAGTTCCTACTGATAGAGAAGATGTTTGATAATTTCTTGAATTAGATAGGATACCATTAATGCTTGAATGCCACTCGTATTTTGATACCGAGCCAGTTGCATGACCATTAAAATAAACTTTTATACCCTGTGAAGCAGGATTTGGACTAATGTAATCAATTATTGCTTCTGGTTTTTGAGTTAAAAAATCACCTAAGGGATAGTTATCTTTGTTTTCCCCAGTTCCGCTAATAATGTATGGATTATCTCCGGTCCCATTACCGTTACTATCATAATAATTGTAGTCATCCCAATAATTTCCTTGAAAGTTATAATCCCAATAATTTGAGCCATCATCTCTACCATTACTATCATAGTTATCTGCAAAATCATTTTGATAAATTATGTTACCTGAAGAAGTTGATGTAACAAAAACACCATTCATCACATTATTTTGGATATTATTACCTTTTATAATATTGCCATCTGAGTTTGATAGATATACTCCAACATTATTGTTTTCTATAATATTTTCTTCAATAGTATTATCTTCAGATTCTAAAATATATATACCATTGGCTCCATAATTAACTACGTTACCTTTAATAAGACAATCTCTTACATAATTTAGATATAAACAATAATAGGTTTCTCCAGTATTAGATATAGTAAAATTAGAAATTTGAACATTATTCTGATTTATCTTAATTGTATGGCCACCATTTCCATTTATTACAACACTTCCAATCCCTGCACCTATTAATTTTATATTTTTACCTATTGCTATATTTTCATTATAAATTCCACTATAAACATAAATTGTATCATTTTCACTTGCTGCATTAATTGCATCACGAATATTTGTATAGTCTGCTCCACCATCATCATCTACGTAAATAGTATTTCCACCCGCATTACAAGTATCAATAGATATTACAAAAAAACTTAACAAGTTAAAGAATGTAATAAATAATACCATACATTTTCTCAAGATCAACACCAACCTTTAGATAACAAAATATATGACTTATATTTTTCTTTATCCTTTTTTTTATTAAATATGCAATAAAATAAATAATAAAAACGCCCCGGCCGGAATTTGAATCCGAGTCCCGAGCTCGACAGGCTCGGATGATAGTCCACTACACTACCAGGGCATATTATAATTTTTTGTAAGAAGGGTAAATACAACCCTTTCTTTAATTTTTTCCTTTGTGAACCTAATATTTTCATAAAATTAAAAAATTATTCTATCTAATCTCTTCGAAGAACTCGTATTCATCTATATCGTCCTGAGCCTCTTCATAAATCTCAAGTTCTTCTTCATAGGCATCAATTGCTCCTTGAAATAAGTCTAATAAACCTGTTACATTCTGCTCAAAAATCACACCATTTTCTTCATCATAAGTAAGATTTTCAAACAAATATATTAGGTATTTACTTGCATTATATCTAAGCATAGTTAATTTTGAACCAGAATTTGTTAAAACAATATAAAGATCCAAAATATCCAGATACTTATCAACCTCGGTATGGATTTTAGTAATATTGAAATATATTTTTGCTTCTTCAAAGTTTAAATGAGAATAATAATAGCTAGGCATTGCATTTGTACAATTTTCAATACCTCTATCCTTATAAATTAAAAACTCTGATTCATTTTTTTCGTGTAAAACACTTTGATACCATAAAAAACCTAAATCAAAATGATAATTTCCATATGCTCTATCTTCTCTAGCTTGGTCCAAAATTACTGATGATTTAATAAAACTACTTGTAAAGTTTTCACTTTTATCTTTAACAGATGTAATTTCTCCTTCATAATATGTTGTTAATGTGTCTATTTTTGAACGATTTACTATATCTGCAACAAAAAAAGTAATAATAATGACCCCTATCATTATTGATAAAAGAATTATGAACATATTTTTATCAAATATTCTTACCATCTTTTCATCTCCTCAAATTTATTAACATTAGGTTGGATAGGAAAGCCCTATTTTATGTTCATCCCAGAAAAATATTGGACATACTACGGGATCAGGATTTGTCGTACTGCTCCACTGGACTCTATCAAAATCTGAAAAAGAGCCGCTAAGCGCATTACCCTGACCACTGTCAACAACACCAATGTCAGTCATGCTAAGAGTATAGTTTATATAATTTAAACCAACTTTTTCGATTCGAAGCTTATACCAATTATTACACAAATATCCACTGGTATAGTAAGAGCTTAAACGATTCCAATCACCAGAATCATAGTAATATAATTCTAAAACCCAGGGCATTGGTCTAAAACCCTTATCAACATATTCTAACTTAATTTTAGCAATATCTGTTCCGCTATTAGTTTCTAAGTCAATAAAAAGTGAATACTCCTCACTAGTATCTCCACATGTAAACCATACTTCCCACCACTCTAATTCAGCGTTATCAAGATTGGATAAATAATAGTACCAATATCGTGAACCATCAGAGTTTCTGAACTTAGTTTTAAAGGATTTTGCAGTTGAATAATGATAAAAAGGTGCAACTTCAAAATAACTTCCAACTAACACACTTTCTGGAGCTTCAAACCATTTGCGACTTAGATAAAACTGAGTTGCGTTTCCACCTGAAATATCATCAGAAAAATCTTCAGTTACAAAGGTGGGTTTATCAAAAGCATGAATAGTAACATCAGTTGGATCATCATCATCAGTATCTCCATCTCCATCTTGATCTATTTTGTCATCAATATAGGTATCATCAGTAAATTCTATTGCATCATTTGTTCCGTCTTCATCAGTATCCCAATAAACTAATCCTTGATTAGATATTATATGACCATTTTCAAGACCTTCATTTACAACCACTTTAAATTCTAATACACAGCTAGTTTCTGCTGGAATATCACCATTCCATATTATCTTATTTTCCCCTCCAAGATAATCATATGTTTCTCCGTAGTGGCCTATTACTATATTTAGGTCTAGGTTGTCTACTATTCCATCGTTGTTTACATCTTCTCTAATCCAGCCTGGTGTTCCTGTTTGTCCAAATGATGCGTTTATTAAATCAGAATCATCACTATCTATTTCCCAATCCATGTTTATATCCCAGTCATAATAACCATATGATATATCTCCCGAATTTGCTGTAGCTGATCCATTTACATAAGTAACATCATTTGGTAAAAAATCTTCAAATTCATCTCCAAAATTGTCAGTTTGATCTGCTGATCCTGTGTTACTGATTGTAACTCTATATCTTAGGGTATCATTACACAACAAATCTCCACCATTTAAATCAAAAACACTTTTTCTTGCAGTAATTTCTGTTTTTGCATATCCAGAAAATCTTAGATTATCAATAAAAGCAGCACTGTCAAACATATTGTCCCCAGCATCTTTAATATTTATTGTTACTATTATTTGTTCATTTGGAGAAACAGGATGAGTTATACCACCAATTGGTATAATATCAGTTGCGTTTGCATCAGAGCCAGGGGTTCTTGGTGTTCTATCAACTAGATCTACTTCAGATGGATTTCCACTTTGTGCAAATATATCAAATCCTGTTCCTGGAATATCATTAGCACTCCAAACAAAATAACCTGGTTTGCTGAAAACATCAAATACATATATTGATATTCCCTGTGAAGGTGAATTAACAGTTATTGTTAATTTATCATTATATTTTTCGCTAGAATACTCAGGCCATTCAGTAGTGAAAAATTGGATATCGTAATAAATATAATGCATAAAAGGTGGAACTTTTAGAGTCATTGTTAATGTAGAACTGTCCCTTGGATTTCCATTTTGATTTTTAAACCACGTCCCTCTTTCATCTCCGGGATTTTCTCCTATATCATCACCATCTTCATCAGTTGTGACAGGTACACTTCCTGCAATTCCAGTACTAAATAATGCAAATGTATTATCATGGGTTGGAACCATTATACCTAAAGAAGAAAGAACAATTGCCTGTCTATGGCCACTATGATCACTATCTTCATAATATGAGCCAATAAGTGTAGATGGATCTTTTAAAATAGCTAAGGCTAAATCTTCACCGTTATATGAGCCAGCATAAACTTCTTCTGAGTTAAATATTGACAATAGAATTAAAAATAATGCTACTAATCCAGTTATTATTATAAGATTTTTAAAAAATGATTTTTTTATTTAATCACCCCCAGGATAATTAGTTAAATGTAAAATATTTGAACTAATTGGAATATCATCTATTTCTCTATCATTTGCAGTTACTATACATTGCCAAGTATCTCCATTATTAGTTTCTTCAGAAACCATTATTCTTCTATCATAATCTCCAGCACGTTCAGATAAATATATTTGATAAATTTGATCTTGGCTTAATGCTTTTTTATATACAACTAATTGATCAATATAACCATTAAAGAATTTGCTACTGGAAGTTCCATGTCCGATTTCAAGTAAATTAACTCCACTTCCTAAAGCAAAATTTCTATAACCAGCTAAATCATATTCAACTCCGTTACAATAAACTAAAATAGATTTTTCATCTGCATCCCAAACTCCAACAATATGATACCATGTACTGTTAGATACACTTTCCGTTCTTACTGCATCCTTAATTCCATTACAACAAACTCCTATATGAACTTCATTCCCTTGAATAAAAAATTTTATAAAATTTCTGTTATCCTTACTTGCCATTAATATTACGGCATTATCCAAAGTTACATCAGCACTATTTATCCATATAGAAATTGAAAAATCATTGTTAGGTATATCAGATAAAACTGGTGGCAAACCAAAAGTAATATATTCACTTGATCCTCCATAATAAGTTGATCCACCAATTATTGCATTATCCGACCAATAAGCATCGACTAATGTCCCATCCAGTCCGTTTCCAGAATAATCTTTGCATGTATCATTATTTTCTGTATCAAATGGAACATTTAGGTCAGTAATTGACTCTCCATTTTGTTTCCAATTATAAATATATGATGTAGCATTAAGTTCTGGTCTAACAGGATAACTATAACATATTAAATCCTCATCAGGAGTATTTGTTTTAAGACTTGATATTAATATTGGAGATCTTGTTGACAATTCATTAAAGTGTCCACAAGCTTCCCAAGTAAAAATCTCTTGTTCCTTTCCATCTATATTTAAACTAAAAATTTTTATTATAAATTTAATATTATCATCTATAAGTCTTACATCACTAATATTTTTTAAAGGATATCTATATTCACCAAAACACCAGTCTTTTTCAATTTTTGAACCAATATATGTCCCATTTGGATCATAAATTACTACTTTATAAGATTCCAGTGGATTTCCGCCAATATGCTTTAATGTAACTATGCCGTTATCATTAATTGATCCTTCTATTCTAACAGATGCATCATAATCGGGACTGGGAGGAAAAACGTATAAATAAATAGTAGAAAAAGACATTACAGCAACAAAAACTAGGAATACACCTCCAATTATTTCTGAAACTGCACTATTTTTTCTGTAAATATTTCGTCTCCTCATCTCTCCCAATCCACAATAAAAATTTTACACCTTTTAGTATTTGAATGTTTTGTAGAAATTTCTCATATTGACATTTTTACATTTAGAACAATACTTTAAATATAAAAAAAGAAACTAAAATAAGAATAAATCCGAATCTTACACCTGATGAGAGCTTTCCATCCATCATAAATCCGCCAAGCAAGCCCCCACCAATACTTTGAACAAGAACAAAAAGGAAAAATGTGTTTTTAAGTAATACCTGATCTACACTTTCTGCAATTTTCATACCACCTATTTGTGTACCTGCCATTTTACCCTGCAGTTCAAAAAATTCTTTGAAAATTGTATTGTTAATTATCAAAATTACTGCTAGAAAAACAAAAAAGCTTATGAAAATTACGACACTGTACATAGACATTTCTGTTCTTCTCTGTTGTTCTATAAGTTTAGTCTGATCAATTTCTTTTGCAGCTGCTTCAAAAACAGCCGAGGTATTTCCACCTATTTCAAGTGCTTTATTTATTGTTACAACTATTCTTTTTATAGAATCTGTGTTTATTCTTTTTGCAAAATTTTCAAGAGCTTCCTTTACAGATATTCCCCATGAAAGCTGAGAAGCCATTTTTTGTAATTCTGGTGTTAGTCTTCCATGATCTCCTACTGAAGCTGATTTTATTGCATCAAAGACAGTCATACCTGATAAAGTTGAGCTGGATATTTCCCTTAGGAAATCTGGTAATTGTTCCTCAATATCTCTTTTCTTTTTTGCTTTAAGATGGTTATAAAACCCAATTGGGCCTATTGCTGAAAGTAAACCAAAAACAATAAAGTCCATTCCACCAATCATTTCACTGTCAAAAATATTTACTCCAATAAAGCTTAAAAAACCTAGTAAAAATAATAAAATTGAAAAAGAACATGAAATTCCTAAAAGAATTAATATATTTCTATCTTTCCCATAAAAATAATTTAAATCATATTTTTTAATTCTTATTGGGATTTTCATACTGTTTGAACTCCTCCTGTACTCATCATTACATAAAATCCTGCATACGCCATTGGTAGTACTCCAAGTGCAATAAGAAATAAAATAGTAAAGTCAATACCTCCACTTGTAAGTCCCATCACAGAAATAATTATTATTAAAAAAAGTGGAAATGCAATAACTGTTACAACAAATGATTCAGCCATAATGGCAAGTGACTCCAAACCTTTTTTTCTTTCTATAAGATCTCTTGCCATATATTTTTCAACACATCTTTCAAAATACGGTTCAAGTTCACTTCCAGATTGTATAACTGCAAGGATACCTTGAATAAATTCTTTGAATTTTTCTGATGGGGATATTTTAATTGCATTTTTTAAGGCAGTTATTGTATCAATTCCCATTAGGTTAATTTCTGTATTAATTTTTTGAGCTTCTTTTTGTATTTCTCCATACAAATCCACATTTGAGAGTGCTTCAAAAATTTCTGCAGGTGAAATTCCTGCAACAGACATTGTGTTAATAAAATTAGTTGCATAGGGTAGGTAGCTATCTATTTTTTTCCCTCTTGATTTTGCCTTTGATGATGGTAAACTAATATAGTAAAGTCCAATAAAAATAGGTACAATACATGAGACAATCAACATTAAAAGTGCAGTAATAGGGTGAGGAATTAAAATATAAAAGATTAAAATAGATATAAATGCTGATATAAAACCAATAATTATGTTCATCAAAACCATAGAAAAATATTCTTTGTAAACCATTGCAATATCTGCTTTTTCAAGAAGTCTATTTTTACTTGTCTCACTGATATCAAATCTTTCAAAGGTATTTGAAAATAACCGACGACAAAATCTTGTATAATTCGTAGATTTCACAACTTCATTTCCCCCCTTACTTTCTTCAAGAGTCTATCGGGGTATTTGCAATAATCTGAAACAACTCTTCCTACCTCTAAATAAGATCTTATATCTTTATTTCGCATCCATTTGAGAATCAATTTTCTATTTTCAAGCTCCTCTTCTAACTGTTTTTCTGACCAGTCACTTTGAAGTCTGATATTATTCATTATTTTACTTCCCTCCCTTTTATCAAATCTATCATCTGTTTTTGAAATCCACCTGAAAGGCTCCATGAAAATAAGCTGATTTGTATCTGGATCTAGTTTTACAATTTCTGTAACACTTGTCATTCTTCTTACTGTTTTTCCAGCTATATCAATTGCATTTTGAAATACAATTATATCAAGCGATGTAAGTAAAGCTCTTGGTAATGATATTGGAGGATTCTCAAGACGTTGAACAAGAGTATGTATATCACTTGCATGAACAGTTGCATATGAAGTATGGCCTGTAGCCATTGCCTGAAAAAGACTGTATGCTTCTTTTCCTCTTACCTCTCCAACTATTACAACTTTAGGTCGTTGTCTAAGAGCTGCTCGAATAAGGTCAAACATATCTATATCTTTACCTGTCTTATTTGTTTCAGATGATGAAAATCCCTGTCTTGTAGTTCCAGCTATCCAATTTTTATGAGGAAGATTTACCTCTCTTGTATCTTCAATCGTAATGATTTTATGTTGAGGTGGAATAAAAAGAGATAAAGCATTAAGTGCTGTTGTCTTTCCACTTGCTGTTCCTCCACAAAAAAGTATTGATGCTCCTCTTTCAATTGCCAACCAAAAGTATGCTGCCATATCTAGTGAAAGTGATTGAAAACCTATCATATCAACAGGTGTTAAAGGATTTTCTTTAAATTTACGAATTGTAAAAGTTGAGCCTTTTGTAACAGTTCTTGCAAGAGTTGTTTGAAGTCTTGAACCATCAGGTAATTTCCCATCAACAATAGGTGAATAAATTGAAATTTGTTTTCCACAAATTTGAGCAAGTCTTACAACAAAAGAATTCAATTCATTTTCATTATCAAACATTACATTTGTAGTAACTTCATTATATTTTTTATGATAAATAAATACTGGAACATGGTGACCATCACAGGAAATGTCTTCTATACCATCATCTTTCATAATAATATCAATTTTACCATAACCTAGAAAATCTCTAAAAATATGATAAAATATTTTTTCCTTTGATTCCTTTTCAGCTTCACTAAGTTCCTCTTTAATTTCTAGAATCGGACTTTTTGATTTATCTTTCCCTCTTTTAGATTTTGATAATATTTTTTCCTTTAAGGGTTTATTATTTTTTATTTCATTTGTTTGTTTTTCTTTTCTAACAAACTTTAATAATGATCCTTTTCCTTTTGATTCTTCTTTTTTCTTTTCTTTAAATTTAATATTATTATCAATAATTATTTGTTCAAGTATTTCCCCAAGATATTTCATTTTTTCTTCCTGATTTATATTTGTTATATTTACATCTGCAAGCATTTTGAATAGTCGAGACAATTCATTTTTTTTCTCTTGTTCAAAATCATTTAATACTGGTTCATTAACTACATAAATATGTTCATTTAAGTTATTGTTAAAAACAATACTTCTTGTAGCTAGGCCATTCCATCCAAAACCTGTCTTTTTTTCAATGATTTCTATATTACTATCATCATTTATACTATCAATAATTTTTTTTCTATCTTGTTCTTGTTTTTCTTCTTCAAATGTTGTAATTTTTTCCCTACTTTGTTGAGCATTTTCAAGTAAACCAGATTTTTTTGTTGTGTCTTCCTCTTTTTTTTCTTTTTTTTGTATTGCTTTTTGTAATAACCCTGATTGTTCTCTCTCAATATTTTCAATTTGTGCTGTTTCATTTTCTGGTTTTTCTTTTATACTTTGTGCTTTTTCAAGTAAACCAGATTTTTTTGTTGTATCTTCTTCTTTAATTGTTTCTGTATCGGCTATTTCCTCTTTTTTTTGTATTGCTTTTTGTAATAAACCAGATGATTTTAATTCAGATTCAATTTCAGTTTCATTTTTTTCTGGTTTTTCTTTTATAATTTGTGCTTTTTCGAGTAAACCAGATTCTTTTGTGGTTTCTTGTTCTTTATTTATTTCGATATCAGCTATTTCCTCTTTTTTTTCTTTTTTTTGTATTGCTTTTTGTAATAACCCTGATTGTTCTCTCTCAATATTTTCATTTTGTTCTGTTTCATTTTCTGTTTTCCCTTTTTTTGTTTGTGCTCTTTCTAATAATCCCATAAAATCACTTATTTTTATATTTGTTTATAACCTTTTCATACAAAACGAAGTCCTTTGAATGAGCAAAGTTATCTATAACATCATCAGGAAGCTTTTCTAAAAGCCCATCAATTATTGGAATCAGTTTTTCAACATCTCTATCATATTGATCTATTTCTTCTTTTTTAGGTTTAATAAAAGTATCCATTCCAACTGGTGGTTCCTTTTTGATTTTTGTTTTTACTCTCTCCTCTCTTTCCTTTTCTTTTTCTTTTTGTTTTTCAGCTATTTCTTGTTCTTTTATTTTCTTTGCTTTTAGTTTCTCCTCTCTTTCCCTTTCTATTTGTTTTTGTTTTTCAGCTATTTCTTGTTCTTTTATTTTCTTTGCTTTTAGTTTCTCCTCTCTTTCCTTTTCCATTTGTTTTTGTTTTTCCTCTTTTAATTTTTGAATCTTTTTTTCTTTTTCTAATCTTTTTAATTCCAATTTTTGAAGTTTTTCTGCTCTCTTTTTTTCTGCTCTTTGCTTTTTTAATTCTACTTTCTTTTTCTTTTCTTTTTCTATTGCATTTTTTAATGCTTTTTTTCTTGCTTCTATTTCTTGTCTAGTTTTTTCAAGTTCCTCCTTTTTAACTAAAATACCATTAATTTGTTCTTTTTGTTTTTCAGTTTTTATTGATTTTTGTTTTTCAGTTTTAATTGTTTGTTGTTTTTGAGTATTAGTATTTCTTACTTTAATACGACCTAAAGAGGATAAAAATTTTAACCTTGATTTATCTTGATCACCTAACAGAAAACTATCGCTAGTTTTCTCATTTTCTTGCTGTTTATCTTCAACTGGAATAAACTCTGGTGGTTCAACAATTTCAAAAAAATCTTCCTCTTGTTTGATTTCTCCAAATGATATATTTTGAATAATTTCTGTGTTAAAAACAGGAATTTCAGGTTGCCTAATAATACTAGGTTCCCTTTTTTCTATTATATTAGAAATTGGCATATCTTGATGGATTGTTGATATCGTCTTAGGTTCATTTGTTTTTAATTCAGATTCATATTTTGAAATAAGAGCATCTACTTTTTTTACAATTTCAAAATGAAGATTAACAAATTTTTCTTCTCTAGGTAATGGTTGTTTATTTGTTACATTGAAAAAATTTAAAATTGCTTCTGGATTAAATCTTATTTTTTTATTTTTAAGGTTACTTAAAAACCACATCTCCAGTAATAATAGATCTAAATCATTTCTACTCTGCTTATTTTTTTTATAATTGATACTAGGCATTCTCACCAAATCTCCTTGGATTCAGTAGACGCACTAAAATAATTCAATCTAGGGCATCCCATTCCAATTTTCATATATGTAAGTATAAATTACTTTAATAAAAGTTTCTATTGTTTAATAAAAACGAGTAAGCTTATTTTTCCCAATTTGGAATTCTTACGATTTGATGATTTTTATTTTTTGATAATTTTTCCAAAAAACTTTAAATAAGAATATTGTCAGAGTTTAACACGGTAAGAAATGACATATTTGGTGGTGAATGGACTTAAAAATTAATCAAATAAAATAAAAAATACTTAACATCATTTAAGTCTGCATATTCACCTGTATAGCAAATTATAAATACCAAATATGTTATTTTGATATAAATTAAAAAAAAACTCTAAGGAGGAGAATGGGATATATGAAAGCAAATAAAAAATTTGTAGATGAGGAGGAAGCAGTTTCTGCGGTTATTGGTGTAATTCTTATGGTTGCTATAACAGTCGCAATAGCTGCTACAGTATATGTTTATGTAAGCGGTATTCTTGGTACAAGTCCAGATGTCACACCTAGTATTCAATTCCAAAAAGACAATGCAGATAAGACTTTGACAGTAGCACAAGCAGATCCATTGAATTTAGATTGGGATAATATTAATATTACAGTTGATATCCGATATTCACAGATTGATGCAAAATGGACTGCAACGGGCTATACAGGAAGTAGCGCTCCAGCCGCTTGGGGTCAAGTCAATGCAGGTCATAGATTAGAATTCGCTGCTGCATGTAATGTTACATTTACTTGGACACCTACAAATACATTATTAGGCTCCTGGGAATTTACAGATTAAATTATTTAAAATTTAATAATTTAAAATATAAAATTCCTCTTTTTTTCTATTTTTTTAGTGTTAACACTTTTTAATTTTAATTAATAAAAAAATAAAGACTAACAAAATAAAAAATAAAATTATCTCAAATCCTGGGGATTTGTTTTCTTCTTTAAAAATATCTTTGTTATTATCTGAAAAAACATTATTTGAAAATTCATTATTTCCTGAATCAGATGAAATGTAAATTCCATTTGTATTTTCATTAAAATTATTATCATAAATATTATTTTCAGAACTTTTATATGTTAATTTTATTCCATTTTTATTATTTGATAAATAATTTGAATAGATATTACTATCATAAGAATTTCTTAAAAATATTCCAGTATCTTTACTTGATAAAAGATAATTATTAAATATTTTTGTTTTTTTGGAATACATATAAATTCCATTTTCACTGCTATTTTCAATTAAGTTATTTTTTATTATAATATCATTTGTATTACTAAGTCCGATACCATCATCACCACAGTTTTTTATTATGTTGTTTTTTATTATACTAATATTTGTATCATCTAGATATATTCCATCAAAATTGTTGTCAATTATATTATTAAAAATAAAATTGATATTTGATGATAATTTATCGAAAAAAAATCCATAACCATTATTTTTTAATGTATTATTTTCAAAAGTACAATTAATGCAGGGACCTTCTGTGTTAATACCACTCCAACTGTTATTTATAACAATATTATTCCGAATTATGCAATTATTCCCTTGAATTGATATTCCGTTACAATTACTTCCTTGTTTTCTGTTTTCAATTGTTAAATTACTAATAACAACATTATCTGCAAAAACAACTATCACACTGTTTTGATTGTTTCCAACAATAATTGAATCATTGGAATTATTACCAATAAGGATTATTGTCCTATTAATAAAGATATTTTCTTTATAAATTCCCTTATTAATTAAAATCATGTCACCCGGATTTGAAGCGTTTATTGCTTTTTGGATTGAGCTGTAATTACTTTCTCCAGTTAAACTAACATTAAGTGTTTTTGAATTGCCCATTGGAAATGAAGAAATAATTATTAAAAATCCAAGAATTATGAGATAAATTATTAAAAAATATTTACAATTTTTCATAATCTCTCCTACTTAATTGTAATACATCTTTTAACTTATATATTTTTTAAAATTAATCACTAATTTAATATCCATTGTTTTTATTCCAATGCATAAATATGACAGAGACGGTAGCAATACTTGATATCGCCCGTTTGATAGTAGGATTCGCGATTTTATCATATGCCTCTTATACAGATATTAAAACAAGAAGAGCATCAAACATTCTATGGTTAATTATGGGATCTATTGGTGCTATTCTTCTAATTATACAATTTTTCACTGTTGGTTTTGGAGATAAAATAAATTATCTTATATTTATACCACTTATGATTGGTTTTGTATATTTATTGTTTCAACTAAGACTTATTTTCGGTGGAGCTGATGCAAAAGCTCTAATGGCTATTGCAATTCTTGTACCATTGGAACCTAATTTTTTACAATTTCCAATCTGGAGTGGATCTCTTATGCCTTCGTCCTGGTATATATTTTCAAATTCAGTAATTATTTTTCTATTATTTCCTATAAGTCTTCTTATTTATAATATCA
>SMTZ1_10001593_pt1 | contig 22936 bp, 22 predicted proteins | sample DeeMarSWOR136_30_FD_25667 | JGI IMG/M metagenome (IMG submission 25667) | reverse complement strand
TGATCATCACTGATTGCAGCTAAACCAACATTGAATCCATCAGAGTACAATGGAAGCAGAATACGCCCGGAAGGTAAAATTAGCGGATGTGTCCGCGTCATCCATCCGATTTGTCGTTTGGCCGGATCCTGGGACGCTTCAATGATCATCTCATGATAAGGATGTGCGTACTCAGCCCACATCGGTTCCTCAGTGATTAGCTGTTTGAAACCCTCTTTTATACTCTTTACAAATTCATCACCCGGCCGCAGGGTAATAATATCTTGCCAGGACCATTGTGGCGGACCCTCTTGTTCGTAAGAAGATGCAATGCGATATTTGAGCAGGGAGTTTTCCCAGCCGTGAGCCAAAACGACAACCCAAAACAACCACAAACGTTGCTTTTGATCAATAAATAATACGGGATTACAATCAGGAAATCCGGGAGTATCGGCCATTAAAAAAACGGATTCCCACTCTTCATTTCCTTTTTTAAGACGTGAACCCTGTATCACAACATCGTCTGCCGTCCGCTCACCGGAACCGTAAAACCAACAAACCAACATATCTCCATTTGGACATTCAACAATACTACTTGAATGCACATGCTTATCCTGTAACTCAAAAATATGTTCTCCCTGAAAGAAGGGCTGGGCAATAACTAGTGCATAACTTATAAATAATGAACAGGCAACAAAAGATAATTTTTTCATAATCCCTTCCTTATTTTATAACAAAATGGCTTGATCCGATCCTTCTTAACAAATACAGTTATATAATATGGAATTAAATCGTTATAATTTTATATTTCATCCTGTACTACAAGATTAGTCCTTTTATACCTTCGGAACTTCGCTATGGACCGCTATTACAAACTAACCTCGTTTAGCAGCCGACAATAATACCTACGAATCGCTTGAACATCGCTCTCACTAAATGGACTTCCCTTAATCCTTGTTATAAGTTTGAAGGGAATTCCCAACTCCTGCAATACAATTTTTCCGCTTAAAGGCCAGTAAACGCGGTTTAATACATGTGTAGCGTCGATAAGCAAGTATTGTACATTTCGCGCCTGTAACACTTCACCTTGTTCAAAATAATCCTGCAGTTGCCACATTAACCTGGGATAAAAATTAGCCCCACCACCAACACAACCCACTGCCCCAATGACTAAATCTTGCAGATATGTACATTCATTACCTGACAATAATGCAATATCGTTAGCTATCTCTGCAGCCATATTGGCCATATATTCAGCATTGGTTGTTCTATATTTTATCCCGGCTGTATTTTTGAGATGATCAATTAAACGTCGCATTAATAAGGGTGTTGCCATATAATCACCCTCCCCGCGAGGATCATAGATCATAACAGGAATATTAAGGACTTCATCGATCTTTTGATAATAATTAAAAATTGAATCTTGGTCAGGAGGAATAAAATCCGGTATGACAACGCCAACCCCATCTGCTCCTTTTATTTGGGCGTATTCACATAGCGTAATTGTCTCCTGCAAATTTTTTCCACCCGTACCCGCGATAAACAAGCGTCGCCTGTCGTTTATTTGAGCAACTAAATCAATAATCACTTTTCGCTCATTCATGTTCAATGTCTGGTATTCTCCAGAACCACCCATGGGAAAAAGAGTGCTTATCCTACTTTGGCATAACCAATCAATTAATTGCTGATAGGTATCAAGATCCAGCGATCGATCTTCCTTGAAAGCGGTAAGAACTGGTGCAATTACACCACGAAAGCGATCTTGTATTTTCTTATCTTGCATATATTTCCTTCCCGACAATAAGCATAATTAACAACAGTATTTCTCAGTACAGCGAAGAGATAACCAGAAGCAATTCAAATAAATACAGCTCCGCCAGGTCACCCCACTTGAAATATTCCCAGTCTCACTAATCGTTTCTGCTGTAACTGTCTGTGCTAAGTAAAGCAAATCACAGATATCACAAACAGATAAAGTAATAAAGAGAGAATAAGTACGTAAAATAAAGGAGTTGAAGAATAATGTATTTTCAATAGACGAAGCATCAAACGATTAGCAGAACGGTAAAAGTGTATTATCTTTCAACCAACCATGTCGATTTGGCTGAGCAAATTTCATTTATTCAGAACAAATATTATTCGAAGACATTATTTCAAGATAGGTTGGAGATGTTGATACACATCAATAAGTATTTAGTATGAAAAAACATTAGGCAAACGATTTCCACAAACGATTTCCTTAACTAAATTTTAAGAAATAGATATATATGTGTCAAGAAGTTTTTCCTATTTGCAATGCTGAATTTCATTTATCCAAATATCTGCCTGATTATTGAAATCTACTTAATTTTTATCTTAATCCAAGTTTTTTGTCTTTTTCTAAGAGCTCAATGGATTCTTTTATCCGTTTTTCTTTAGTCTCCAGTTGCTTAGCAATCGATATCCAGACTATATATTGCATTTGATATGTTGCTGCCAGCTGCTCAAAATTCGCCTTCGCTTTTCTATTTTGCTCTAAAGCTTCATTAAATTCAACCGGTATCTTGAATAGAAGATTTGGATTATCTGGTTTATCCCATCTACCATTCCTTTTTGCAGCTTCTATCTTTGCTAAACCTATCTGGTTCATACGCTTACTTTTAATCAATTTGGCAACGCGTTTTTTATTCAGTTCCGACCATTTGCTGTTATCTTTTCTGGGTGTGAACTTGCGGGCGTATTTGGCTTCATCTATTTTTTTAATAATACTATCTATCCAGCCAAAACATAATGCTTCTTCAACAGCCAATTCGTATTCAATGGAAGGTTTTCCAGTATCTTTTTTGAAAAAAATCAGCCAAACCTCAGTTTCTTTATCATGATAGTGCTTTAACCACTCTCGCCACTCTTGGGAGGAGCTGAAATATAGCTGTTTCATTATATTGATTACGTTATTATTTTATTCAGACGGGATAAGAAATAACCCACAGTGCAGTTTGCGAGCTTGAAAATCTTTGGTTTATTTGCTGAAAGTATAAAAGCAGGGCCTGTCATAAAGAGATAGGCGCTCCAGAATACTGGATTCGTGCATTTGCTCATCCTGACGCCCCGAGACACTGATCTCACACTCGGTATTCGGATCAATGATCAGACCCTGCATTTAAAACATAAACACAAATTTGCCTAAAAGCAATATAAATATTAATAATGATCGATCAGCGTTTAAATAACTAAAAAGATTCTATCTGGTTTAGCAGATTAATTCTCATAAAGTTCATAAACATGCACGTCAAAAGGTCTGTAGGTATCAGTTAGTGTATTATCTTGTACTTCTATTACTCTATCCTCATTCAGAACCTTTGCTTTACTAGAGTTTCCAATTACTTTAAAACTGACTTTCACCAGATTCTTATCGGCATTGGCGGTAATCATGTAGGTCTTGTCATGTATGTTCTTAACTAAAATTTCCACACCAGCATCAATGGAATGTCCCATCTCATGATAAACTTTCTGTATTTGCCAATCTAGCCTGGGTGCCTCTAAGAGATATTTCGATTCAGAAAGTTCTGCAGTCACTTTTTTAAGATCGCTCCAAAAATTAGACGGCTGAGGTGTATATGCGGTACCCCAGTAAACTATTCCCGTTGCCCCGTGTATAATGGCATTATAGGCCATAAATCGGGTTTCGTCATATGTTGGATAGCGGATCATGGCCGGATCACGGTCATCTATTTTGCGCAGCATTTCCCAGGCGAAACCCTGTAAAACCATCCACACTGGCTTGCGTCGTTGCGATACCGCATGCATCTTATCCGTATACTCTCCTACCTGACTCAGGTACGGATTGAGCAGGTCACCTTGTAAACCATCAGGATTCAAGGCATAGGTTATTCTGATGCCGTGTGGAATAACGGGATAGATATCGCAGGCGATAATATCGGTTCCTGGATTATATTGCTGCATGGTCGAAATCAGATTAACGGGTGCATGATTGGTATAGACTAAATGCAGCGGATCTTCCTGCTTTATTAATTGATACGTTTTTATAAGTTGATGCGGTTCGATGCGCGCTTGTGCCGATTTCCATGTGTAAGCTGGTTCATCTTCAATCTCCCAGCATAACAACGAAGGATGCGTTCTGAATTTAGCAAGCAGCTCTTTAAATCGTTTTTGATCTTCTTCCTCATCGTTTTCTCTGATTGATCCGGTACTTATCCAGGTCATTAATCCATTATTATGGGCCTCGTCCAGAGTTTCTTTCTTTGCCGCAATACGGACATAGTTGAATCCTGCCTGTGCTAATTCTTGGTAAGGTTTTTCACTTTTTGGCAGGTGATAAGTACCTATTATAAAAGTTCTTTGTCCGTTAATGAGCAGCATTCCGTCGTCGTCATAGCTAAATTTCTTCCCTAGCTGCTGTTCCTGTTCTTCGCAACCTATGAAGATAATACATGCGCTAATCAGGATTAAAATTAGAATAAAACTTAAAATTATTTTTATCATTTAGATAACGTTTTATATTACATGATATCGCTTTTGCTAATTATTCCACTTTATCTGACATTACACCGTTAATAAGATTTTTCCATTGATCGTATTCATTTTGAATATCTTGATGCCCGGCGAATTTCTTATATACTATCCTTGCTGTAAATTCATATACTTTGCCTGTTTCAAAATCAGGAATTATAAACTGGAAATCCCAGGCCGGATTTTGCCCGCCACCGCCGTTTGGAGATTGCGAGAAGCGAATAAATTGCCCGGCTGATGTTCTGAAAAGATATACCAACACCATTTGATGAAATCTGCCGTAATAGAACGGCTGCAGGAATATATAATCCGAGATGCCCTTTGCTAACACCACATTGAAATCCGGTGCCATATACAAGGAGAGGCTGTCTTCCTGTCCTACGTGAGTGCTCATGACACCATGTTTGGGTGAATAGGCAGCGATCCTTTTATATCCGTCCCAGCCTTTTTTTCTACCCAAGAAATAGATTTTTTTATCAGGTGGTGCATTGATATAACTGGCCCAGAATAGCGCGGTATAGCCATGTTTAAAAAATGCTTCATGATGAATGATGCAGCGAAATTGAATATCAATATAATGCGGCTCGCTGAGTTTAAATGTCGTCCAACTCTCCACCTTAGAGAGTGGGGTCAGAGGTTGATGCAAAAGGACTTCCTGATCTGAAATTTTAGTTAGCTGCATGGGGGCATGGCGTGGTTCCATCTTCTGGATTAAACTATCGCCGCCAAATATGTGCTCCAGATTGAATCCGGCATAATCAGGAACGAATATGCTTGAATCCTGCAGGGTATGCCGCAATTCAGCAATACCATTATAACCGGCTCGGTGTGATGCACCATACGCAGAATTGTCTATAAAGACCGCTTTTAAATCACCTGCAGAGATGGAGATTGAAGCACCCATGTCCTCTACCGTTCGCGAACATGAGAAATATAGAAAACACAAAATGCAAATAAAACTTGGTGTATATTTTAAATACGTAATATGCCCAAACAATCGCAATTATTTTTCCTTTCAAACCTATATTTTTTATTCTTCAATTTCAATCTTAATTCTTACCTCTGTGCACTCTGAGTTTAACTTACGGCTCATCAGGTCCCGGATTTTTTTCAATTAAATCGAGCGTTTCATTGATAAATATTTCTCCTGTCATTTCACCCAGACTGGTGCGGCTTATATAATCATAGCGTTTAAAACTATTGAAGTCAACTTTAGTCAATATATACCCAAACGCATCGTTGGTAAGTCCAAAAAGAAAAGCGTGCTTGCTTTTCATATTTCGTTTCAGGTAGAAACCAATATTGGGTAGTGCTTCACCGGGAATCGTTACCACCTGTGCTGGACCGATATTCAATAAATTCAGGCGTGTGGTTATTTCGTAGCCATCGCTCATTGTGTAATTGAGTGGGGAATGTTGTATGATAAAACGCATCAATTGTGAATCAACGGGTAATGTAACCTGCTTTGATGCGCAGTATAGGCCGGGATTCTCTTGGATTTCCGCATCTTCGATGATGCGTAAAGACTCGTCTGCCAATAATTCACCAATGCGGATGCATTCCTGCCATGTCGCTACTTCTCCACCACCCTCGCGGCGATTATCGGCGGTTACCATACCCCCTATGGCGCCGTTCATAAAGAGTGCCATGCCGCCACCCTTTGAGTCAATTCGCTCATACAGCGGCCCACATAGATCCGGTGTCAGAATACCACGATCTGAGCCTATGACTTCAGGATGGACGGCATAGTTGACCAGTGTGGCGATGGCTTTATTTTCATTTTTTCCACTGGTAGCGATGGCCTGGATGACACCACAGCGCGGATCATAAAGATGTTCAGCATAGGCATTGTAAGCAATTTTACCTTTAGCCTCTCCTACCGCTATTTTAAGAACTGCTGGTTCTAATTTATCTAGCGCCTCATTGATGGCATCCGCCATTTGCTGTGCACACCAGTCTAAATATTGCAAATCGACACCACTGTTACCGTTATCATCCGTAAATCCATAAGCATCCGGAGCGCTGTGTGTATGGGTCGCTCCTATCAGGATGTTTTCAGCGGGAATCCCTTTGACTAATCCATAAACCTTTTCACTAAGTACGGATGGCCATCCCAAATTATCTATACTGACAATGGCAACACGCGTTTCTCCCTTCTCCAATACCAAACACCTTACAAATAAATCCCCCTTTTTCTCGCTAACTGGATTGGGAATTCCCACACCCCCTGAAACAGGTAATAAAGGATCGGGTGTCACAATACGCAATGCTGCAGCAGCTTTAAACCCCTGTGCCATAATAACAGGAGTAAAAAGCAGGCATAGTAAGAGAGAGAATAAAAGAATCTTTTTCATGGTTTAACTCCTATTAATCAGAATTGGTAATATCATACTTTTTCCGAAACAATGTAGGGAGCACGATATTCCCGTTTCAACATTTTATCGGCTTCCTTATCCTCGATAAACTTTTCATTCTTACCATCCATTCGTAATTCACGTCCCAATTGATAAGAAATATTAGCGATTAGCGGTAACGCGCTGGAGAGATGACCTACTTCAACATCACAGGTTAGATACTCTAGTTTATTGCTCCTGACGGCAGCGATAAAATTATTGATATGCCCGCTATCACCAGCTCCAACCAGATTCATGGGATCGTATTCCTCCTCATCACTATCTCCAGATGTGGGACCTGTTTCGTTGTTTCTGCCAAAAAATGTTTCCCAGTTGCCACCGGCATCCATTTGCATCCATCCTTCCGTACCGAAGAAGAGATTTCCGATTTTAACAGGATACTCATTTTTATTCAAACCCCACCGGGCAGCGTCAAACTGGTGTGGCCCCTGATTACCTGTATCCCCGTTACCATAGTCCCAATGCCAGTGCCAGTTATAATGGAATCGATTACGATTAAAGGGGCGTTTGGGAGCAGGGCCCAACCACATATCATAATGCACTTTAGATAAATAACTTTCACTATAGGCAGGTTGATAATGATCGGTTTCGTTGTGTAAACGATACTTCTCACCCTCCTTCATCGGTCCATCAGGATATTTGCCAATATTTGCACGTGGTTTGAAGCATAAACCTTTTGCCATATAAATTTTACCCAACTTCCCATCTTGAATAAACTTCATCGCTTTAATGCAATTGATCCTTGAACGATTTTGAAAACCAACTTCTACAAGTACATTGTATTTGCGCGCAGCTTCAACCATCTTGCGCCCTTCCCAGACATTGTGTGACGAAGGTTTTTCAACATAAACATGTTTGCCCGCCTGTGCCGCCCAGATTGTCGCTAAGGCATGCCAGTGATTGGTTGTGGCGATAACAACGGCATCGACATCTTTATCCTCATATACTTTACGCATATCCCATTCTGTCTCAGGGCGATACCCGGTAACTTTCTCAAGCTGCTGTACTCTGGATTCAAACAAATTCTCATCAACATCTACAATATACTTAACCCTTACCTTCTCCAGTTTGGCAAAATCTTCCATTAAACCGCCACCGCGTCCTCTTATACCTATAATAGCCAAATTTATGGTATCATTTGCTCCCATAATTCTGGCATAAGATGCAGCATTTGTCGAAAGCAACACACTGCCTGCTGCCATACCAATAGCGCTGCGGTTTAAAAATTCTCTTCTTGTCATTTTTTTTGACATTTTTAACCTCCTTTATGATATTTATAGTCAAGAATGGTAAACAAGTGGGAATTGAATATAATTTATTGTATTTTTACATCTATTCAAGTTTTGCTTAAAAAAAATATAAATTCTTTTTATTAAGAGGATGAAATTATGGATAAAAATGTTATATCACGGCGTGATTTTCTTATCAAAAGTTCACTAGTAACTGCAGGTCTGTTCACGACCGGTTCTCTTTATCACTGCACAAAACCTGTGAAAGGTATGAGGATGGGACTGGTTACCTATCTGTGGGGGCAGGACTGGGATTTGCCCACTCTGGTCGCAAATTGTGAATTGACAGGTTATCTGGGAGTTGAACTCAGAACACAGCATGCCCATGGAGTGGAGCCCACACTTTCCAAAAATGAGAGGATTGAAATAAAAAAACGCTTCCAGGACAGTCCCGTGGAATGTGTCGGTTATGGTTCCAATCAGGAGTTTCATGCTCCCGATCCCCAGGTTTTGCAGGAAAATATTGAGGGTACCTTTGAGTTAATTAAACTATGCCATGATATTGGCGCTTCAGGTGTGAAAGTGAAACCTAATAGATTGCCCGCTGAGGTAGCACCAGAAAAAACGATTGAACAAATCGGCAGATCTCTGAATGAGGTGGGCAAATTTGCTACTGATTATGGCCAGAGAATCAGAGTAGAAGTTCACGGTCGTGAAACGCAAAAATTGCAGGTTATGAAGGCTATTTTTGATCATGTAACGGAACCTAATGTGGGAATTTGTTGGAATTCTAACGATGAAGATTTGCTACCACCGGGATTGGAAGCAAATTTTAATTTGGTTAAAGATCGCTTAGCCGATACAGTACATATACGCGAACTGAATGTGGGAGACTATCCCTATCAAAAGCTATTCGCGTTACTGCTTGCTATGAATTATAGCGGATGGGTGTTGTTAGAGGCTCGTACCAGTCCTCACGATCGTATAGCAGCGCTTAAGGAGCAGTTAATGCTTTTCAACGATATGATAGCCCGGTCAAAGGATCAGGTTTAATAAATATCTATATTCACTTTGGGCTGGAAAAAAAGACATTCGCCAACCAGCCGGCTATAGGAGGAAAGAAAAATGTACATGCCAGACGTATAAAGGCAAACCTCCATCCTAAAATACCAACCTCCATGGGTAAGCGCGCTATCGCCCATAATGACCAGCCGGTTAAAAAGGCCACCATAGTTCCAATACCCGCTCCGGCCCGCATCAAACCTACCGCGATAGGTAAACTTACATACGGACCACCCGGGGATAAACCACCCGCTACGGTACCAATCAAAATGCCGCGCATACCCGATTCAGTCCCAACCCACTTGGAGAGTAGATCATGTGGTAAAAGTATTTGAACCATTCCTGCAACAATTAGAGCAAAAATTAATAATGGAAGAATCTCGATGGTCATATTCAAGGCTGATTTCAATCCCAGAATGTGTTCATTGTTACCGCGGGTATAACCAATAACAAGAAAAACCGTTGCCAAAACAGCCATTACTAGTGTGGGAATTAACATGTTAGACTTCCTCCTATTTTTGCTCATAAGTTTTTCCACCTGTAAATTTTTTTTAGTAGTGATGCGGCTTTAATACTTTCGTTGGAGGTTATTCATTGGTATTGCATGCCCCCTTCATGCATGGTATAGTTTCTTACCCCTATATACGAGAAATATGATAAATACCTGCTTATAAGGTAGGATCTTTTAAAGTTATATCAATGCATTTTTCTCGCCTTGCTTTTACGTTTGTTATTCTAAAATTTTTAACTGTACGCGTTGACCATACTTGGCACCAATAGCACCAATTAGTTTACGCAAGGCATTCGCATTCTGACCATTTTTACCTATAACTTTTCCGAGATCCCCCTGACCAACACGCAACCTGAAAACCGTTGTTCCTTCCTCTTCCGATTCGTTAACAGATACGTCATGTGGTTTATCAACTATAAATTTAACTACTTTTTCTATAAAGAATCTTATATCAGATTCTTTTCCTTTCTTATCAGGACTTAACATATTCATTCAAATCAATCCTGTTTTAATTAATGCTCAGACAATTATTAAAAAAGATCCTTATTCAACGTATAGGTTCCCACCCATTCGGCTTGACCTAAAATATGTCCTTTCATGGCATTCTTGACATCAGAACCGGTAAAACTTCCAGATAAACCTAATGTTGGAACATCCAAGGCATATAAAATAAAGTGATAATGATGTAAACGTTCATCGTTCCATGGTGGACAGGGTCCATCATACCCACCGTAATTACCTTCCATACTTTTATCACCGGCAAACCAATTGGTATAATCATTAATCCCTCTGACACCATAACCGACTTGTCCTACAGGCTTACCGTGAGCTGTTATACCATTAGAATCCTGTCCTTTCACCATTTCTTTTATATTAGTCGGGATATCAATCAGTAGCCAGTGATAAAAATCGATACGCTGTAAATCGATCGGGACTTTTCTGCCTTCCTTATTAACATCATCAGCAACCGAGGGCACATCAGGATCTACACACAGCAGAACTAAAGATTTTGTACCCTGAGGTATATCCGACCAACGTACATGTGGACTGAGATTTTTCCCAAGTTGCACATGCCCTTCATCTGATGGAATGCAGAACGCAAATTCACCGGGAATTCGTTCTCCATTTGGAAATGAAAGCACTTCGAATTTCATCGATTTAGCCTCCCTATTGTTACGAAAAATTAGATTTAATGTAATTATATCGTTGGATAAATAATGAGATGAAATAAAGAATATGCATTATTCGCACAAGAATATCTATTAGGATCCTGAGAATTAATTTTACTACAAATATATTTAAATATACTAATTTTTACAGAAATTTAAAGCAAACAATGAAATATATCAACTAATAGAATTCCTATTTAGTGATAAAGTTTATGTGACCTACATTTTGAACTACATCACCAGAATACAATGAGGAAACTTGTCGTAAAGTCAGTGCCTGATCGAATTCGGTTAAGGCAGAAATTCCATCTGCCGGGATGACCACACGGTACCAGCGTAAACCTGCTGATGCAGCTGTGTGCAAGACACAAATATTAGAAACTGTTCCAACAATAACCAGATTTCTAATATTCCATACATGACTTAAAAAATGCTCCAACCAGGTACCATAAAAACCATCATAGCGATTTTTAGTACAAATAAGATCGTCAGGTTGTGGTTTAAGATCATCAATGATTTGCCATCCCCAACTATTTATACGGCAATGTTGCGGCCATATCTGCCATTCTGGATCTCCCTCAATCCCTGTATCCTGAGTATAAACGATACGCACTCCTGATTTACGAGCTTTCGCCAGTAATCTCTTTATTCTGGGAACCGTGGCCATAGATGATTCGACAACCAGATTGCCTCCTGGCATAACGAAATCATTTTGCATATCTACGATAATAACAGCCGTATTTTGGGGGGATAACGATACTTCATCTTTGTATTGAATATCCGGCACTTCGACTTGTTTATTTGGAATATAATTGAATGACATATATACACCTCCATTCGCAATGGTTTTTCTGGTAATCAGAATATATTAGAAACCGTAAGATCATGCCACAGAGTTAATTAAGCGTTGTTTTAAACGCCACAGTTTTTCGGTAATTGAGACATGACTTATATGCGGATTCAATAAACGTTTTACACCCGGATCAAGCCTTTCTATATCACTTTGTCTCACCTTGCGAATTTCCTCAATAGTTGGAAAATCATATACAATACGACCTTGACGCAAAACCTCTACCAGTAACGGTTCTATTTCTGTAATCTGACTTCGTGATATGCTACGATATTTACTGGCAATGGTCGGGTGACGCAGTATAAGCGTATCCATTTTTTCAATCTCCTCTTCCTCCAGACTTAACAGATCGGCATTTGCTTTACCTCGCTGATCATAAATTCGCCAGACCTTTTTATTACCAGGATTGGGGATTTTCTCTACATTTTCTGATACCTTTATTACAGGCACCCAGTGGCCATCATGATAAACAGCAACAAGTTTATATACTCCTCCCAACGCGGAATAACCAGATGATGTAATCAATCGCGTACCTATGCCATATGCCAGGCGTCCAATAAGATTATCAGGATCAATCCCCTGTTGAGGTCCTTCTTCCATTATTTGCGTAATTATCTGCCACATATTTATTTCATCCAATTCATTTGAGAGAACAATTAATGTATCTGTAAAACCTGCTTTATCTAACATCTTTACGGATTGAATGCTCAGGTGGGCGAGATCACCGGAATCTAAACGGATACCGATGGGCTTATGCCCTTTTTTACGTAGTTCCTCAAATACAGTAATGGCATTTGGAATGCCACTCTCCAGGGTATTGACAGTATCAACCAGAAGAATACAATTATCGGGATAAATATCCGCATATGCTCGAAATGCTTCCAATTCTTTCATACCCAGTGCTAAGAATAATTGGACCATGCTGTGTGAGTGGGTTCCTTTAGGTATGTAACCTAATACATGTGATATCCCTACATTTGAAGAAAAATCTACCCCTCCAATTAATGCTGCCCTTGTTGCGGCAATGGCACCTTTATCTTGTCCTCTGCGGGCACCAAATTCCATTATCAGTTGACCCCGGGTGATTAATTTTATGCGCGCAGCTTTTGTTGCAATCAAAATGTGAAAATTTAATTGATTTAATAAAGCTGTTTCGAGAATCTGGGTCATCGCCATAGGTCCTTGAATCACATTCAATGGCACATTGGGATGCACTACTCTTCCTTCAGGAATAGCCTTAAGAGAAATACCTTCAAATGAACCATTTTTACGCAACCAGCTTAAAAAAGCTTTATCAAATACTGGGTTACCCATACTTTTCTGACTGCGTAATAAGGCGATATCCTCTTCACGAAAAAAAACATTGTGCATCCAGCTTAAAAACCATTCTAATCCTGCATTAATACAGTATCCAGCTTTATGTGCTCCATAATTGGGATACTCACGAAAAAAATGGTCAAAATGAGACGGTTTCTCATGTAATCCTAATTTGAAATAAACTTGCGCCATTGTAAGTTGATATTGGTCCGTGAACAGAATACCCTCTGCCGTCGCAAAGTCTATTTTTTTCAATTTATATATCTCCCAATCTGATTATTTAAATGCATATCACCTCCGTGCATATCTCAACTAAGTTAATTACAAATTGAATTTATGTCATTATATAATTTAAGTTTAACTAATAATCCAAATTTATGATCCGATAGTAAATTGATGTAAGGGAATATAACAAGGGGCCAAGAGATGAACAACATCAATCAACAGAAGGTAGAATCGAAACCAATGTATAAATTATTTTTTGAATTGGTTGAGGAAGCCATATCCGCTCTTTATAAAATCGATACTGTTACAATAAATAAGAGTGGTATCCAGGAGATGTTCAAAGAACTCAAAAAACAAAAAATAAAACTCGCGTATGGTAGCCTGAGAATAGATCGTGATATAGATGGGCATTTATTTATAAAAGAATATAGACCCACATCAAAATTATTCCGCAAAGGTTACTTCTATTCCATTCATTCAGATCAACCTTTATGGGAAAACCTGGGAACATCATTGATTCGATTATACCACAAAAAAGAAAGATTTGACGCTTTACAAAAACAAAAGCAAACTTCAAAAAAAGATACCAAATTTTGTGTTATCTTGCAGGGAAATCTTCAGCGTGATTATATAAAAATTCTTCTAAAACAGGGAAGGTTTAGTTACAACACAAATCAAAACCACTTAACGGAAGAACCTATTTTTAGTGCCTTGAATGTTCTGTCTCAAATCTCGCAAGAACAAATTGTAGAGACTCAACTCAATGATCAGCTTAATTTTGAAGAAAATCTAAACGCAGAGCTATACAAAATGGGTATTACTGTGCAGCAAATAGCCTGTGTAGTTGGTAAAAACGCCCAAGGAAAGGTTTATACAGCACCGCGTGAACACGAAAGATCATTTTCGTTCAGCGAATGTAAATATAAAATAGTACCTATCGAAATAGCTAAGGCAATAGTCCTGGTAGGACGTTCATTAGTTAATAACAAAGGCTTATTGGTATTAGATCATATCTCATATTCTGGATTATGGAACTGCCTTAATAATAGAGAAAAATATTACACCGAGACTTCTCATACATGATAATTTTTTCCTTCTCCCCACTTTAACAAAAGAAAATTTAAATCTAAAATATTTTTTTAAATAAAGTTAAATTTAGTAAATTTGTTAAACGCTTTTATTTAAAATAATCAAAGCAATACTAGGTTATCTCCTTAGCATTAGAGACCCATATAATATGGAGGAGCGAAATTGACTTCTCAAGACAAATTAGGTGTGTTAATACCTGGTTTGGGAGCAGTAGGTACGACATTTATTGCGGGTGTGGATGCTATTAGACATGGACGGCATAAACCTTTTGGAAGTTTGACTCAAATGGGGACAATACGCCTTGGGAAACGTACCGAGAGTAAGTCACCATTTATTAGAGATTTTATTCCTCTGGCTTCGTTGGAGGATATTGTATTTGGTGCATGGGATATATTCCCTGATGATGCTTATGAATCTGCGAAGAAGGCACAGGTTCTCCAAAAACAGGATCTGGAAGATGGCTATGATTTTTTAACAAGCATTAAACCGATGCGCGGCGTTTTCGACAGGAAATATGTCAAAAAATTGGACGGACATTATATTAAAAGTGGAAAATCTAAATGGGATCTTGCACAACAACTCAAGGAGGATATTCAAAGTTTTCGTGAACAAAATCGTACGGACAGGGAGGTAATGATCTGGTGTGCCAGTACCGAAATTTATATTAAAGAAAGCGAAGTACATCGTTCCATTGAAAATTTTGAAAAAGGATTGAAAGAAAATCATCCCGATATTGCGCCAAGTATGATCTACGCCTATGCTGCTTTAAAATCTGGTGTACCTTTCATTAATGGGGCACCAAATCTTACCGTGGACATCCCTGCCATGTCTCAGCTAGCAAAGCAGGAAGGATTACCCATTGCCGGTAAAGATTTTAAAACAGGGCAAACCTTGATGAAAACGATCATAGCACCCGGTCTAAAGGCACGTATGCTAGGTGTGCATGGTTGGTTTTCTACCAATATTCTTGGAAATCGGGATGGTGAAGTGCTGGATGATCCCGAATCGTTTAAAACTAAGGAACATAGCAAACTGGGTGTACTTGAATATATACTGCAACCCGATTTATATTCCGAATTATACGGAAGTTTATATCATAAAGTACGTATCAATTACTATCCGCCACGGGGTGATGAAAAAGAAGGATGGGATAATATAGATCTTTTCGGTTGGATGGGATATCCCATGCAAATTAAAATTGATTTCCTTTGTCGCGATAGCATATTGGCAGCACCAATCGTGCTAGATTTAGTATTATTTACCGATTTCGCCAAGCAAAAAGGATTAAAAGGTATCCAGGAATGGTTATCATTTTATTTCAAGAGTCCCATGGCCGCACCTGACTTATATCCAGAACATGATCTTTTTATTCAATTAACTAAGTTAAAGAATACATTGCGTTGGTTAATGGGCGAAGACCTGATTACCCATCTTGGTGCGGACTATTATGATGATTACCAATAAAAGGTACTTTGATGAGTTGGCCAATACGCGAAAAAATAGTTTCAACCTATAATCAAAAATTCAGATCGCTTCTATCAAATTCTATTTTTACAAAGGTTAAGCCTAATATTGTTTCTTATACAGCCATGCTTTTCGGTTTAGCTTCTGCTTACTTTTTCGGCTCCGGCCATACCCTCATTGCAGGCATACTGCTGCTATTTAGTGGTATGTTTGATACATTCGACGGAATGATCGCTCGAATTAATAATTCATCCTCTAAATTTGGAGCCATACTCGATTCCAGTCTCGATCGCTACGTGGAGTTCATGATATTTCTGGGTGTTCTTATTTTTTATCGTGATGATTGGATGTTTTTCTTTGTATTTTTTGCTCTGGTAGGATCTATTATGGTCAGCTATGCCCGGGCTCGTGCCGAAGCTTTAGGTAGCCATAAAATTGTTGGAGTCATGCAACGTCCTGAAAGAATATTGTTGCTGGCCACCGGTGCAATCATCAATGAACCTGTAAGTTTCTTCTTCAACGGTTCCGACATCGTATTACGCATAACCATTATTACTCTGGCTATATTTAGTAACATCACGGCCATTCAACGCATCCTTATAATCATACGGGAAGAAAAAAGCCAATAGGTGAAAGCGTACGAAAAAATTCTCATTTCATATTTTATTATCCTAAGCTTCATTATTGTCGTATTTACAAAACCTTTCACACACAATTATATTTATTTATTGCTGAATGCTTTATTCATAATCCTAATTATTGTTGTTTCAAGAATCCAGACCAATCACCCCCATGCTTTAACGACTTTTATACGCCATTGGTTACCTATTTTATTGTTTACATTTCTATACAAAGAAACCAAACCCCTATTGCATCTCATCACACACGGATGGTATGATGAATTCTTTGCTACTTTAGACGCAAGAATTTTTGGCGTGAATTTGGGATTATGGGTTGAAAAATTTGATCTTCCTATTTTAAATGAAATCTTCAGATTAGGGTACGTTTCTTATTATTTTATAATAGTTATCGGGTCAGCCCTGCATTATTTCTACGGTAAGATAGAAAATTTTGAAAAAATGATTGCTCAAGTTACCATGACTTTCTGTATATCATATCTCATGTTCATATTTTTCCCAACCCAGGGGCCAAGATTTTTTCATGCGCATCTATTTAATAGCAATATGGATGGATTACTGATCTCTGCCTTTCAAATGAAGATTATGGAAGTTGTGGCTTTCCCCGGAGGTGCCTTTCCCAGCTCTCATATTGCTGTTGTTATTATCGTATGGTTCTCTTTATATTCAAGCAACCGCAAATTTTTTAATATATTTGCTCCTTTCGTTATCCTATTAATATTGGGCACGATATGGGGCCGCTATCACTATGCTGTTGATGCCATCGCTGGTATTATTTTAGCATTGCTTGTCTATCTGATTTACCCTATCCTGAATAAAAGATTATTTTACGACAAATTGTGACAGGTGTTTAAGTCCTAACAACAAACCAGTTTGCACTTTTTCTTGTGATCCCTCCCAGATCGGATCTTCATGTTCTATTGATAGCACAAAATCGTATCCGTGCTCCTGTAAAGTAGATATAAATTTCTGCCAGTCAATTTCACCCCAGCCGGGTATACGGTAGCGCCACCAGCCACTGTACCAGGGTTTGGGATCTATTTGTTGACCAAAATTCCCGTATAAATACTGCCCCTTAGCTAATATTTCTGTGTCTTTGGCATGGGCGTGAAATATCCTTTCCGCAAAATCTCTTACCACCTGGATATAATCAATACCCAACCAATATAAATGCGATGGATCTAAATTAAGTCCAAAGTTATTACTGCGTATTTCGTTAAACAATGCTTCCCATAATTCTGGAGAATAGGCATAATTACCCGGAAAGCTGAACTGCATCCAACCTTGCATGGGACAATTTTCAATCATGATTTTGATACCCTTATCTTCAGCATAGTCGATGATTCCTTTGAACACCTCCCTAATTTCCTTAATATTCTCTTTAGGTGATTTATCGGGTCGACCACCTACAAATGTACCTACTAATTGAACATCAAGTAATGCAGCTGCATCAATAACCTTTTTAAGGTGATTTAAGAAAAAATTTCGTCTGTTCAGATCGGGATGCAGATTATTGTCATAATAAGCCATCGCTGAAATGCTGAGATCATATTGTTTAAAAAGATCCTGCACTTTTTGTGCTTCATCTTTATTCAAGCTAAGCACGTCAATCTGGCGCGCCTGATAATCACGGTCACTCTCAATCGGCCATGCAGCCAGCTCTAAAGTCTGAAATCCATTCTGAGAGGCCCATTTGACCAAATCTTCTAACGCCATTTGCGGCAAACACGCCGTCAAAAATCCTAGTTGCATAAATCATCCTTATTTATTTAATTAGAACAAAATATTATAGAAAAAATAATTGATTTATTCCATTTTTTATTTTCTCATGCTTCATGAAAATTGATATATTTATTAGTATAATAATAGAAAAAAGGGAGATCAGGTGGCCTCTGTATATTTAAAAGACATCACAAAAATATATGATAATAAAGTAATAGCTGTTAAAAAGGCAAATTTAACTATTGAAGATAAGGAATTTGTCGTTCTGGTTGGACCATCGGGGTGCGGTAAATCAACCCTGTTACGTATGATCGCAGGTTTGGAGGATATTACAGAAGGAGAGATATATATAGACGGAAAACTAGTTAACACTGTCCCGCCGAAAAATCGCGATATTGCCATGGTGTTTCAGAATTATGCACTGTATCCACACATGACGGTTTATGATAACATGGCCTTTGGTCTGAAATTGCGTAAATTTCCCAAGCAGGAAATTAAAGTACGGGTAAATGAAGCAGCAGATATTTTGCATATTAAAGAGCTTTTAGAGCGCAAACCGAAAGCGCTTTCAGGTGGTCAGAGACAAAGGGTTGCTGTAGGTCGTGCCATCGTTAGAAAACCCAAAGTATTTTTATTTGATGAACCTCTCTCCAATTTAGATGCTAAATTACGGGTACAAACACGCATCGAAATAAACCGTCTGCATAATCGTTTACAAACTACGATGATATATGTAACACATGACCAGATCGAAGCCATGACCATGGGGAGTAAAATTGTAGTTCTGAAAGACGGTGTAATCCAACAAGTCGACTCACCTTTAAAGTTATATCAAAATCCAATAAACAAATTTGTAGCAGGATTTATTGGCAGCCCATCCATGAACTTTTTCGAGGGGGAATTAATAAGCGCAGACGGAATGATTTTTAAATCAAACTTGCTTAACGTCGAAATCCCTGCTGCAACTGTGCCAAAATTAGAACCACATTTAAACAGCAAAGTCACTTTAGGTGTGAGACCCGAGGATATCTTAGATATTTCTCACATGCAAAATAAGCTAGTTACTAATGCTAATGAGATTATTGTGGATGTCGTGGAACCGATTGGTAATGAAATATTTATCTACTTCAGTGAGAATGGCAACAGTTACTGTATGCGAGCCACACCCGATAGAACCTATCAACCGAATCAAAAGCTTGAGGTTGGATTTAAACAGGATAAAATGTATTTCTTTGATCCGAAAAATGAATTGAGAATACTCTAAAAAAGCTTATAGAATTCAATTGTAAAATTTTGCTAATCCTGTAAAAATCTTGCCTAACAATATCATCTGAAGTTTTAAAATAACACCTTGATGTCTTAAAACAGAAGTCTGAATTTTGGTAGCATTCTCTATATCATCATTAATTACCCTTTTTTTGAACTCACTGATAATATTCTCGTGTTCAATAATCACAACTAATTCCGGGTGGCACCTGAAACTTATATAGTCAAAATTCGATGATCCCATGATAAGATACTTGTTATCCACAAGCATCGCTTTTAAATGACTCATTCTTTCTTTATATAACCATACTTCTAAATCATATCGTGCGCTTTCAGAAGTAATATATTTTTTTAAGGACTTCCGATTATTATTCTCTGGTGTAATTATTTTTATTCGCACACCACGCTTTTTTGCAGCTACAAGTTTGTTCATGAAGGGGAATGTAAGGTAGGGACTGTGTACCAAAATTTCATTTTTCGCCTGATCTATTATATCGAAAATCTTCTTATAATTAACTTCATTAGAAAAACCATCTAAACTTAATATATTAATACTATTAAGAGAGAGTTCATGAAAATAATTCTTATTTTGCCAAGTTAGCTCAAAATCATCTTTTAAGAATTTTGCTAATTCCTGCGATTCTAAGCGAAGCATCATATCGTGCCAGGCAAAATTATGTTCGCTAAAGTTTATTCCTCCCAGGTAGACAATATTGTTATCAATTACAATGATCTTCTTATGATTACGTGCTGCAAATTTATGCAAAAATATACCCACAGGGCTGGTAAATTTTACGTGTATATTTCTGGCTTGCAGCGTTTTTATGATTTGTCTTGTTGCTTTCTTTTCCTTGCGTAAAGCAGAATTTATAAAATTTCTGGGGGTATAAAGGAATTTATCGCTCAAAATATATTTTGTATAGCTATCAATGATAACTCTTATATCAATTTTAGGATCAAGAGATACCAGAACCTGAGAAAGCATATGACCGGTACCATCACCCTCAAAGGAGAGTGTTTGAATTCTAATCGCCTCCCTTGCATTATAAAGATCATCCTTAAGAGTGAGCCAAAATTGTTCAGAATCAATTAATAATTGATGATTCATATTTAGATTTAACCTGGCTGGATTCCTACAATTTTATATCCTTCTAAACGATGGTTTCTGGGATTTTTTGCTCCTTCCTTATCCACCTCTTCAGCGGACGTAATAGAGGCAACACCCCTACAATAACGAGGGATATAAAAAGTATCAATAAGGATGTATCGGAGAGCATGATGGCTTTTCCAAAAAAGGCCAGGAGATAAAAACGCGGTGAACGAGATAAGGCAACCGCTAGTAAATATTTTCTTAGGGGATACTTTGCCAGGACAACCATAAATCTAAAGGGATAAAATGGAATAGGTGTCAGACCTGCAATAAATAGGGCCATAAATGGTGCTTTATAAAACAAATCAATAAGCTTTTTCACAAACTTGTTTGACCGTATCGCATTGAATTTTTTAATATCCATAAAATATTCACAAACGGAATAGTTAACATATTCCGTTAGAAGCGTACCAATTAAAGCTACTACGGTTACTAAAAATGGATCATAATATTTACTAAAATAAAGAAACACCGGTTCATGAGGTACGATCGCGATTAAAAATTGAGAGGGAAAGTTATATAAAAAAAGGACCCAGAGATTTTTACTCTCTCTCACACTAGGAAAAAACAACCACAGCAATAATAACACGACAATAAATGCAATCTCTAAGATAATGACAAGGCTCTTTGTCCGCCTTTTTAACTGTTCAATCTTAGTTTCTGAGCTCAAAATAACCCTATCACCAACGTTATATTTCATTCACCCAAATGGGTAATTTATTGAAAAAAATTAATATTATCTTTGATATGATAATACCACGGTTTTTCTGTGTTTGCCCTTATACTTGTGTAACAGTCACCACAAGTATTATTATTAGAGAATTTCTTGTGGAGTTCCTTTTTTGAGCGGTATTCTCCAAGGACTAATCCACAAGGTGACATAGTTCCGTCTGGATTTATGATCAGGAATCTTTCGCCTGCACGACAGTCACCTATATTCTCGTTTTCAAAGAACTCCGGTATTTTTCTCAAAACATAATCCGAGGCACGGATATTCTTATATTTTTTCTTATAGCTAATTAATTGCTCGATAATTTCCTTTAGCAAAAAAATTTCATCTTTCGGAATGCTCAAAGATTTATCATTAGTCCTTAACCACGTATAGGTACTAAAATTAGCATTTATGCCCCATTTGTGAGCAAATTCTGCAATACCAATTAAATCTTTATAATTATTACGTTGTACCACACAACTAACTGTGATGGCTTTCCCATTTTTTGCACCAAGATCGCTAAGCAGATTGACTATTTTATTGAATAAACCCGGAACTGATCTGAAATCATCATGACGTTTATCAGGATAATCCAAAGATAAGGATATTTCATCGACACCCGCATCTATCAATTGTTCATATTTCTCCTGGGTTAATAAAACACCATTTGTCGTCAAAACAATAAAAGGTGTCCCATTACTGTTTTTTATTTTACGTATAATATCCAATAGATCTCTTCTTAAGAGGGGTTCTCCTCCAGAAATCTGAGCAACAACCGGTTTTAATCTATGACATATTTCAGCATAATGTTCAGGGCTGGCCAGTTCTTTATCCTGTACGTGATGTAAGTGACAGTGTTGACATAAAGCATTACAACGGTATGTAATTTCAAAAGAAGCACATAAAGGACTATTTGTAATATAGTTCTTTATTCCACAAACGGCTAACCGCAAATCACGCATGAATGTATTCATAAGCAATACCACCATATTTATTCTTTCAATGTAAAAATAATATTGTTTTTATTCAAGGTAGTATTTTTCTTGGCTAGAAATAAAGAAGGTAGGGAAATGGTTTTCCCTACCCGATTAAAATAGTGATAATCATCTAAGCGCTATCTGTGTCTAAATTGCCAATTATAGATCACGCACTATCTCATCAAAGCGAGCCACTGAGATAGCCTCTGATGTGGTAAATGAGATGCCCGTCAGTTTATTTAGCGCAACGGATGCCTTCATAGCCGCCTCCAGGCCTGGAAATTCAATAACAAATAATAAATCATTTTCTCCGAGAAGAGCATACATAGATTTAATCTCGCCACCATATTTCTTAACCATATCGTTGGCTTTTGATGTGCGATCAGCACTGATACCTTTTACGGCTTCATTAGAATATTTACCAAACATAACAAAAGTTGCCATGATACATTTCCTTTCTTTTTTTAATAGACTACGGATCTAAATTCCCCTCCTGAGATGTGTCAGGATGGGTTATGAGTGCGTATCCTTATCTAAATTTCATTCTATAACAGGTTAATTCTATAATTATATTAAATCGAATGCAAGAAAAATTTGATCCTATTTGACGCTACATAAATCAAGCACAACTTTTGCCAATCCGTAAACTACAC
>SMTZ1_10004058_pt1 | contig 22938 bp, 23 predicted proteins | sample DeeMarSWOR136_30_FD_25667 | JGI IMG/M metagenome (IMG submission 25667) | reverse complement strand
TACCTTTCGATACCTCATAAGTGGTTCGCTTACGCTCGTCTCCCTGAACCTCACCTGCCATGATCCTTTGCCATGACTTTTCCTCAACGCTCACCACCATGGCTCTTTACCCTTGCAACTTAAGGTGGTTTGGAACCTGCTCCTGCAAATCGATTCCGAGGGGCCCTCCCTCATCTCTCCTGTAGCCTCGTGGCGCACTTTGATATGGTAATGTAAACTATTTTGGTTTCCTTGTTGGTGAGGTTGATAGCATTAAGTTTAATTATTGGAGCCAATGGCTTACACACAATAAGTGATAGCTTTCTATTAAATGATATAACAATTTTCTTGACATCTTAATATTCCCTTTCTATACTTTTTTGCGTTGTAGAGATGTATAATCTAAATTTAATATGAGAAAGGAGTGGAAGATATGAAGAAATTCAAAATGGTCAAGCAAGGAATGAGTTTTGTTGTAATTATTGCCTTAATTACTGTAGGATGTTCACATACTACATTAATAACTACAACGCCTTCAAGTGCCAAGGTAACCATTGATGGTAATTATTTGGGAGTATCTCCAATAAGTTTCTACGATACATCTGGCTTTCCAAAAACGTTTTTTGTAAAAGTTAATAAGCAGGGTTACAAGGAAATTAATGTTCCGATAAAACAGGCGTACAAGGGTGATGTAACCTTATTATGGCTTATTCCTGGTATTTTTCCGTATTTCCTAACTGCTACCCTTAATGATGCATATAATTTTAATCTAGAAAAGAAATAATTCTAAATTCATATCTTTAACATTAAACAAATTCCAAGATGCAACATGAGTACATTCCGTGCAGATTTAGATAGAAAGAGATTATCCAACTAGTATTTGTGGAGATTTGTGTACGTATTAGTCTATGTTTTACTGCGTAATAATAGCTTCTCAGTAGCAATGTTGGGAGGTTTTTATATTCAATTAATAAAATGGTGTGAATAATATCCTCTAAAATTCTCGGAGGGCATTGACCAGCACATCTTGTAATCATGTTTTGTTGACATATCAGATGAGTTTTCTTATACTTACATAATAAAAAAGCAAGTTCTTATTTTATATAAGTTTTTTATCATCTCTACTGTTGCCTTTGGGATAGCAACATTTTTATATATTCATTTCGTAAGAAAAGAATGTATGACCATACGTGAAGATAAAGTGAAGAAAATTAATTATTGGTCGGTATTGGAATGAATTAAGGCAAAAATTAATCGATCTTGCTAGAAATTTGAGAATTGACTGTAAAACTTAGAGAGTAATTGAAGAATATTTGAAAGATCAATTTAAATTATATCCAAAATCTTCAAACCTGCTTTGAAACCACTAATGTATAATCCCTGGATATACTAGGGCACATCTCGCAGTTGCAAAGTTTACGGTTAGGGTTTCTAAGGGCAATAGAATGAAAAATTTCATAATATTTAATACTGAAAAAGAAGGCTCATGTGCACTTATCCAGACGTTAGATAATTTTAATGAAATCAATATTATCTCTGATTTTATCGAACCATTTGACAAGCACATGTTTATTAACAAGCAGAATGCTTCAGGAAAAGATATTTCAAAAGAAGATTTTCTAAAATGCGTATCGCTTATCTATGATTCATCAGATAATTATCTTGAAGAACTCAACTTGATCTATTCTCAATATAATAATCAATGCCGGTTCAAGTTCTCTAAAGACAAGAGTCATGGATTCAAGATGAGGCTAAGACGCCAATGGAAAGCTGAACTCTTTTCACTACTTAAACAATTTTATGTTACCGCTTTTGTCCTAATCAGGCAAGATGTTCTCAGATGGGCATTGTCAAAGTATCATGGTGACGGTACTGGGAGAAAGGGACATTTACAATTTGATCATGTAAATATTAAGGATTTGCCTAAAATCAAAGTTAGCTGGAGGCTGCTTAAGAAAAAAATCGAAAGGTGCCAAAGAAGAATTGAGGAGAAGGAAAGACTACTACAAGACCTACGAGCCTCTGGAGTTGACGCATTTCCCTTGTATTATGAAGATTTCTGTAATAAAAAATTTGATTACTTCAAGCAACTTTTAAGAAGACTAGATATTAAGATGACAGATAGAGAAATTCAGCAAGTAATCAGTAATGATTGCCATTTCAGAAAAGTTCATCCTGATGACATAGGTGAATTTGTTAAAAATCACGAAAAAATCACAAAAAAGTTTGGAGAGTATATGATGCAGAAAAAGGTTTCCCACCGTCATTTCATTTTCAGCATACCAAAAATTATTCGCCGATAATTCCTCTGACCAAAGTCTTCTCTAGGAAAGATATTTACTACTTCCTGGAGGTATGGTGAAGAGTACCTAAAGTTGTCCTTTTATAGGGCAAAACATTGATACAACATATCTTTGGAACCTATAAATATCAAAAAAGTTCACATTACTCGCCAGATTTTTCACTCACTTTCAGATAAAATTTAGTGTGACGTCGAGTAGAGCGGAGGAGTTTCACCCCCGCCCCCTCACAAAACCGGACGTGAGCCTCTTGACTCATCCGGCTCCTATCGTCCAGCCAAATAATCGGCTTTGCTCTATCCAAATGATTCTTCCCATTTCTGGTTGATCAATCAGATAGGAGCTGGACAATCAAACCCCCTTCACTCCCTCCCCACTACAGGAACTCCCTCACTACTACGGGTTGGTCCGCCTCTGTACCCCACTTCAGTACTCTCACTCTCGTGGGTCCTCCACTTGAGTTGCTCCCTTAGCATTGGGCCGACAGGTTCCCACGTTCCGCCAAAGAGTTTGGTTCGGGTTCACGCCACCTCTATGCCGGACGCCGCTTAAGGCAGTACGCAGATTCCCCCTGGACTTACCCTGGAGTAATACAAGCCTCCAGTTTTGACGCCATCTCTTACCTTTCGACACCTCGTAAGTGGATCGCTTTCGCTCGTCTCCCTGAATCTCACCCCACATGATCCTTTGTCATGACTCTTTTCCTTAACGTTCACCACCATGGCTCCTTTACCAGAGCAGCTTAAGGTGGTTTGGAACCCGCTCCTGCAAGCCGCTTCCGAGGGGCTCTCTCCCATCTCTCGTGCAGCCTCGAGGCGCACTTTGATGTGGTAGTGTTGAAAAATCAAAAACTTTAAACTTTTACAAAAAGCTCAAAAAAGGTTATAGTAAGCCTATAGAAGGCATGAAAAAGCACCTCTTTATGATTTTAATATCCTCTATCTTATTTTCTTCCCCTGCCCACTCTAAAACGATGTATGTCATTGATGAAATTATTATCACAGTAAGAAGGCAGCCTGGTGTAGACTTTAAGATAGTGGACCAACTCACTTCTAATGAAAAGGTGGATATTGTAAGAACTGAAGGATCGTGGGCAGAAATTTCCTTTAAGGATAATAAGACAGGTTGGGTGCTGGAAAGATTCCTCACTGAAGAGACACCAAAACCCATCCAAATTACAGAACTGAAGAAAAAAGTAAATGTGCACGCAGAAAAGATAGAAGCTTTGGAAAAAGAAAATGCAGTGCTAAAGCAAAGGGAAATTGAGATGGGAGAGACAATACGCAGTCTCACACTAGAGAATCAAAAGCACAAGGAAGAACCTTATAGGATTATGCTGCTTTTAGCAGGGGGTGGTATTTTTCTACTTGGATGCATCGTGACCTTGGTTATCCTGAGGATTGGCCGAATGGACTATGATATCAAAAAAGTCAAAAAGCGTATTCTAAATAAAATGTACGATTCTCACTTCTCACAGTAAAGAATGCCTTTTTGGAGTTTGCAGTGTTGGGGAAAAGAGTCCTTTCAATTGCTCATACAGAAACACCCAGCTCTTTCACATGATATCTCAATTTACAGAGGGCAAGGCAATCTTTTATGATTATGAAAAAAAATCAGAAGTCAGTTGCCAGCTGTCAGTTGTACGTTATCTGTTAACGGTTGGCTGTGGACTATTTTATTCCCTGTCACCTGAGTTTTGAATCTTACCTCCTGCATCTTGTATATTTTTTTTGCTTTTCCCTCTCTTCTCTGTTACCTTTTATATAAGCTTTTCCCCCTTGTTTCGTTACTAGAGTGAACGATAAAAGGAAGTTTTCATTACGAGGAACGTAGTGACTAAGCAATCTCATTCCCTCTTATATAAACATTCTTAGTATTATGGAACAGGTCCTCTACATATCTAAGATTGCAAACCTTAAATACTGGAATAAGGAATTCAGCCGCTTATATTTCGGCATGGAATTTTGCGAACGTCTTATACCCTCCCCCTCTCAACTAAGAAAGGTCCTCAACTTCGTTCAAGAAAACGATTTAGATTTTACCCTGGTAACTTCTTATGTTACCAACAGTGGATTAAAAAAAGTAGAGAAACTCATTCTGATGCTATCTGAATTAAAGCCCGATAGCGAAATTGTTTTTAATGATTGGGGAGTTTTTCACTTGCTGAGAGAAAACGACTATCTGTTAAAACCTATACTGGGAAGGCTGCTTAACAAGATGAAAAGAGGACCTAGGATAGTGAATATCAAAGATAAAATACCTCCTACATCTCTTGAGTACTTTAAGACACCTAATTTGTCCATCCCAGAAGTCCAGGAGTTCCTGATAAAAAACAATATCAAGCGAGTAGAGTTCGATAATCTCCTTCAAGGCATAAATCTTAACGGTATTACCAGTAAACTTCACATCTCTCTTTATTTACCCTTTGCGTATATCACCACAACCAGGTTTTGTTTAATGACCTCCATAACTAGTTCTAAAGAAATGAAAATAGGGGTGCTCCCTTGTAAAAAAGAATGTCAACAATATGCCTTCTCTCTGTTTAATCCCGTCATGACCACCCCTCTCGTCAGGAAGGGGAACACCATTTTTTTTAGTAACGAAAAGATTCCTTATGAACTCATTAGGAAAAAGAAAATAGATAGAGTAGTGGTAGAACCAGAGATACCTCTATAGGCAGGAAAGAAAACTCAGCACGCTTTGGACAGATAAGATGTTCAATACTGGATTAAACGAATGTAGAATTTGGATTGCGGAAAGCGGAATTAAAATCCACCCAAGCTCATTGCTTCTTTCATTCCACTGTGAATGGTGGACTCTCCTTCTAACGGGGTAAAAAAGGAGATTAGTATAGCATCATGTAAGAACAGGAAATCGAAAATGAAAATCTTCTCACCTTTAGATAAAGTTGAAGAAATCGAGCCTCTGATTGAAGCAGGGGCAGAGGAGTTTTACTGTGGTGTGTTAGAAGAAGCCTGGTATAACTCTTATCCTGTGATATCCATTAATAGACGACCTGCAGGAAAAGGGCACTTTAGGAGCTTTGAAGAGCTAAAAAAGGCTGTTGATATTTCCCATAGAAATAACGCCCCTATATTTTTTACCGTCAATGAACACTACTATACCAAGAAACAGCTCCTCTTAGTAAAAGAGTATATTCAAAAGGCAATCGATGCAGGAGTTGATGCACTCATTATCTCTGACTATGGACTCCTGGTTATGTTACCAAAAATTAGTGCTGAGGTAAACCCCGTGAGAAAGTATGGACGGAGCTTTAAACCACACCAAAACTCATTGCTTTCTTCACCCCACCATAAAGGGATGGGCCTTCCCTCTAAAGGGGTAAAAATCCACATCAGCACCGGGGGAACCGTATTTAACTGGAGAACAGCAAAGTTTTATCAGGAATTAGGCACTTGCCGCATCACCCTTCCCCGTCATCTTACACTGAAAGAAATGAAAGAGATTGCAAAACGGATTCCTGAATTGGAAACTACTGTGTTTGTTTTTAACTCTCGATGTATTAATATTGACGGCTTCTGTACATTTCAACATGGGCTATCAGGAAAGCAGACACCGCTCTTTTACAGAAACGCCTGTATGCTACCCTACGATATTTCTTGTACATTGCTGAATCAAGATGAGAAGGCAGAAGGGATGAGTAATAATTCTCAAATGATAGCCCGTCAGCGGATCTGGGAGATTGTACACCTGGATGATTATCCCTGCGCTGCCTGTGCTCTTTATGAGTTTAAACAAATGAATATTACAAGTTTAAAAATTGTGGGGAGGGGAAACACCACTGAACGGAAAATAAAAGACGTAACCTTCTTTCGAACCCTTCTAACCCACCTGATCCACGATCACCCCAGCATTCATGATTTCAGGAGTTTTGCGAGAAAGCTCTATTCTGAAACCTACAATCGTCCCTGCAGACCCTTCATGTGTCACTACCTATCAGTAATGGAATGACCTCTCACCTATACCTCCCTTATCCCATACCATTTAAGTGGACACAACCCACTTTACCTGAGCAAATTTTTTGTATTTTGAAATTCTTCGAGCACTTTGTACACTTTGTGGTTAAGAGTTATTCAACCTACTCAACAACCCCATATTCACTTGAATCTCATCTTTACCTATGCAAATCTGATTCTAAATAAAGAGTTTGTAATGGAGTGGCTAAATACCCGAGGAGATACAGAAAGCTATTGACTTAACAGACTATGCGGTGAAAACCAGATATTCAGGAGAAAGAAAAGCAGTTACAAAATAAGAATATGAAGAAGCATTAACAATGGCTGAAGTTGTCTATAAGCGGGGATCAATTATTATAAAGGCAGATGTAAGATGAAGCTGTTTTCATGAACACACTATAATAGTTGGTGATGAAAGAGATTGGGAGAACCTTTCTAAAGGTGGGTTAGTGAAACACATGACCCAAATTTTTATTAGAAGAGGACTCTTCTTCTTCACTATTGATGAGTTCCCTGGTAAACTTCTTTTTACACCGTGTGCAAAGACACACTGAAAGTTCCTGATAAACATCATCCTCTAATTCCTGGACATCCATATCTTCCATTTCTCTAAGAAGTCTTTGTATCTCTTCGGAAGAATCTTCTTCAGAGTTAGGTATAAAGCCATCAAAGTCTGATATAATCTTTATATGAACAATGTACTTTAAACTCCCCTTAGAAAGGGCTTGTCCACATCGGGCACAGAATGTATCTGCCATCTTTTCCAACTCATTTATGTTTTTGTTTGAAATTGTATTTTGTCATTTGAGACTTCTATGTAGTCTTACAGATCATATAATTCCTTTCCAAGAGTATGAACCCAGTTTTGTTTCAGAACTTTTTCTGCCTCTTCGGTCTTATCCACTCCAAGTATCACAATCGCCTGATCACTCATCCTTCCTAAATAGGGATAGAGATAGTGTACATTAATATTTGCATCCTTAAGGGGTTTAAGCACCGCATTGAGGCCACCGGGATGATCGGGTGTCTCTACTGCCAGCACATCTGTTTCTTTCACAGAATAGCCATTGGTGGTCAAAATATTTATTGCCTTTGTAGGATCATCTACCACAAAACGGACTGTACTGATATCTGCGGTGTCAGCAACCGAAATAGCACGGATATTAACGCCCTCATTACCCAAAATCTCACTGACCTTAGAAAGTGCACCAGGCACATTATCCAAACTTACAGAAATTTGTTTAATAAACATGAGCCTACCCCTTTACATAATTAAACCCTTTCTCAAGAGCCTCTTTATTTATCTTTAAGAAGCTCGCTCTTTTCCCCCCCAATATTTCTGGGAGGTTTTTTAAAAGAAGTGGGAAAGAAATAAGATTGCTCACCCTGATAAAAGCCCCCAGCATAACCATATTTGTCACCTTTAGGTTTCCAGGTTTTTCTGCCAGTTCGCTGGTGGGAACTTCAATCACCTCAATATCCCCTCTCACAGAAGAAGTGTTCACCATGGAGGAATTAACCAGGATTAACCCACCTGCTTGAATCAGACTTTGAAACCTTAGAAAAGATGGTTGGTTCATGGCAACAACAAACTCCGGTGCTGAGGCAACAGGGGAAGCAATCTCTTCATCTGAGATGGAAACAGTACAGTTAGCCGTGCCCCCCCTCACTTCCGCACCATAGGAAGGAAGATAGGTAACGTATTTCCCCTCACGCATAGCAGCATTTGCAAGGGTATATCCCATGGAAAGAACTCCCTGTCCACCGAATCCTGAAAAAATAGTCTTAATCAACATTTTACTTCCTTAATAACTCCTAGAGGAAACTCCTTTGCCATTACCTCATCAATCCATCGACACGCCTCTATAGAACTCATTCTCCAATTGGTAGGACATGGAGAGAGAATCTCCACCATGGAAAAACCGGTCTTTTTTAACTGATGTTTAAACGCCTTAGCAATAGCTTTTTTTGCCTTTTTTATGTTGGCTGGTTTATTGACAGCCACACGCTCAAGGTATGATGACCCTCCCAAGAGAGCTAAAACTTCACAAACCTTCACAGGATAACCATCGAGAAGTGGGTCCCTTCCTGAAGGAGAAGTGGTAGTTTTCTGACCTAAAAGTGAAGTTGGAGCCATCTGACCACCGGTCATCCCATAGACTGCATTGTTAACAAAAATTACGGTAATCAATTCCCCTCGATTGGCAGCATGAAAGGTCTCAGCAGTTCCAATGGCAGCAAGGTCTCCATCCCCCTGATAGGAAAAGACTACATTTTTTGGCCTTACTCTCTTAATACCGGTTGCGACGGCTGTTGCCCGACCATGTGGAGCCTCTACCATATCGACATCAATATAGTTGTAAGCAAGTACCGCACATCCCGCAGGCGGAACACATATGGATCCTTCCCGAAGCTTCATCTCATCGATAACCTCTGCAATAAGACGGTGGATGATGCTGTGACCACATCCAGGACAGTAGTGAAAAGGATTTCTTTTCAAAGATGTAGGTCTTGAGTATATTTTCTTCATCTCCCCCTTTTCCCTCTTGATTGATGGTAGTGGCGTGAAATGATTCGAGACAGTTCAGCAGGGGTTGAGATGACACCTCCCGGCCTTCCATGGAAGTGAATACGGCCTCTACCTTCTAAAGAGAGTTTGACATCCTCAACCATTTGCCCGGTACTCATCTCAAAAACGAAAAAATCATGGAGGTGCTTGGCTGTTGCTTGAATTATTCCTGCGGGAAAAGGCCAGAGTGTTATGGGCCGAATCATTCCCACCTTGAGGCCTTCTTTTCTCAGACGCTTAATAGCTCCCCTCGCAATTCGTGCAGCAGTTCCGTAAGCCAAAACTGCCATTTCGGCATCCTCTAGAAGAAAGGTTTCATAGCGAACTTCATGTTGCTCAATTCTCTGGTATTTTCTAAAAAGTTTCCAGTTGTGGTCCTCTTCTTCTTTAGGATCTAAAATAAGGGAGCGAACCAGCCGTGCAGGTCTTCCCTTGGCACCACTTAGAACATAATCTTTGGCAGGACTTTTTTTTCTCTTTCTGGATGATATCCGCACCGGTTCCATCATCTGTCCAAGCATCCCATCTGCTAACACAATCACAGGAGTTCTATAATTATCTGCCAGATCAAAGGCTAAGGTAGTCAGGTTTGCCATTTCCTGTACCGAGGATGGTGCAAGCACTATGGTTCGATAATCGCCATGACCGCCACCGCGCGTTGATTGAAAATAGTCAGATTGAGCTGGTGCTATATTTCCCAATCCGGGCCCTCCCCTCACAACATTCACAATAACGGCAGGCAGTTCCTGTCCGGCCAAAAAGGATATTCCTTCCTGTTTGAGGCTTATCCCGGGGCTGCTTGATGAGGTCATTGCCCTGGCTCCCGCAACACTTGCTCCCAGAACCATGTTGATGGCTGAGAGTTCACTTTCAGCCTGGATAAAAACTCCACCTGGTACTTCAGATAGCCTTCTTGCCATGTACTCAGGCAACTCATTCTGAGGAGTAATGGGGTAACCAAAATAGTACCTGCATCCAGCCTGAATTGCAGCTTCTCCTACAGCGCTCGTTCCACTCATTAATTGCTTATCCACGATAGACCTCGATTGCGACCTCTGGACACACCAGGGCACACACCGCACACCCCGTGCATCCCCTTTGATCATCGAACTCAGCAAAAAAGTAACCCTTAGGATTGAGCTTTCTCGATAGAGAAATCGATCCCTTGGGACAAAACTCTATGCACAGAGAACACCCCTTACAAAGTTCGCAGTCAATCTGAACAGAACCTTTCATAAGACGTCCTCACACAGTAAAGATGTTAATATGTAACGCACTACCCACTTATTGTCAAATTCTTTCTTAGCTGTGAAAATATGAAACCACAGGAAAATAACTTATCCAAGAAAGTTTACCCCGTTAGAAAATCTAATAACTTACAGCACTGCTTGAAGAGAACATAATGGCAATAAAATTTCTAAAAAACGTATGAGGTGTTTCTTACTTCTAAGGAAGTATATGAAGTTGCACGAAGGGAAAAAAAGAAAAGTATCTAAGCACCAAATCCGAAACAAATCGGAAGTTTACCCCGTTAGATAGCCTAGATAACATGGCTAACTATTTTTAGATAATCCTTTATCTCCTATTCCACTGGGCATAGCATATTTCATCGGGGACATTTGTACCTGTTGCGAGCTTAGTGCGTCGGATTTCGAATTTCCTCACTTACTATGCACTCCGTGGTTAAAAATTCCCTTTTAGCAGAAACTGAAGTATTGGAGAAAATGCGGAAAAACATCAGCAGAAAAAAATATTGAAAAAAATGAGAAGATGTGTTAGAAATGAAAAAGAGTTCTCCTTGTGTTTTCCGGGGTACATGGGGGGAACTTGGGGAAGCGGTGATCTTCACCGCTTCTTCTTTTTGCTAAGCAAAAAATACTGCTTTAAGCTGTTAACCATTACCTTAAGCAACCTTTTTTATTATATCCAAATCTGCATATCTTACCTATTCCTTGTAAGGTTTATTCTACTACACCAGATATAGTGGAGTCTGATTTTTATTTTATTACTTATAAATAATTTTTAAAAAAATTAGTAAATATTAATTTTTTTGTCAAGGAAAAAATGAGAAAATAATTTAGAACTCCAGGATCTGAATGCATTGGTCAGGGGTGAGGAGAGAAACTATGGCTGAGATATTATAGCGCAGTGAGGGTGCGATGGCATATAAAGCCAAGACAAAACTGCTGTTTGCTATTTAATTGTGCGTGAAGGAATTTATTAGAAAGAGCTATGAAATAATTTAATTTTTTAACTCCGTCTCCTAATCAATATTTGTCTGTGGTCAGAATTGAATATTGATAGGGGAGGTATGGAACTTAATGGCTGAAATGCAATATAGTGTGCTTCACTATCAGTATAAAATAAACAAGTTGCCATGTTTTACTTTTGTGGAGCTAATAGTGCCTAAGCCAACGTTTAAACCAGACGCACATAATCAATAAATAAAATAAATTTCTTGTGAGGATGTGCCATAAAGATTAAGAATCTATAAATCTTTTTTAAATTAAGAGCTCTACCAGTACCAGATGTGATCAGGGAATTTAGAGGAATGCTCAGACGATTAAAGCCAGGTTTTAGGATAAAGCTCTTAGTGTATCTGTTCTCATAGTTTGGATAATCCTTCTTATCGTCTATCCTCACAGATATAGAAGTTTCCTCATCCTCAGAGTTATAGACATCAAAAGAAATGGTCTTGTATCTACTCCAGTCATTCATACCAAGTTTAGTCACTAGTCCTGGATAATCCGAAGGATAAAGTTCAAGCCGCAAAGATTTAACCCCATGTGTTACGTTTTCATTTGAAAGGGAAAAAAGTGTATGACATTTCCAGTGAAAACGGTCCAGATCAGCATCAGATTCAAAGTCAAAAAGTACAAGCTCTACAGGGGACCCTCTGAAGCAAGAAATTAAGCTACAAAGACACGCAGTAATTAAAATTATTGTAATTCCTAGTCTCATATTTTTTTGAATATTCAGATTGAAATATATAATTTGAAACTAAAAATGCAAAACCACCAATTCAGGGGATCTCAAGATCCGGATAGGAAGATGGCTGATGCCAATCCCCCGGCTCACATACATCATCTTCCGACCTTCACGAAAAAGTCCTTGATTGTAGAGGGCACATTTTTTATATCCCAAAATACTCCATAGCCAGGCAGGAAGGGGAATTTGCCCCCCATGAGTATCCCCTGCAAGTATAAGTACATCCTGATCTTTATCCATAAGGTCAAATATTAGAGGATTATGACTAAGGATTATAGCAGGTGTCTTTTCTTTTAAGAAACACATTTTTTCATTAAAAATATAAAGGGGTTCTGCTTCTGGGTCACTTCCTCCGAACCAAGCATATCCATCTAAAAGGCTGACTCGCTCCATTTCGTTTCTCAAAAACTTAACTCTATGCTGTCTCGTGGGCTTTCCGCTTCCCTGTTCATGACAAAAAAGGCAGCTCCTTCTGGAACAGCTGTAATCATAATCCCCCATCACAGCCCAAATCCCTATATTTGCCTTTAATCTGGAAAGGAACGTTAGAGCTGGCTCATAATCACCCCCCCTCTTTACATAATCACCAGTGAGGAAGATCAGATCAGGTTTAAGATCCTTAATAATTTTTAAAATTTTTTTCTCTCGCTTTCCGATCTTGCTGATATGCAAATCGGATATATGAACAGCTATTTTATCTTCTAAAACTTCATTTATCCCGGCATCCTTAATCTGTAAATGCCGAACATCCACTTGGTAAGGCTCGATCCAGATACCATATACTATGAGCACTAAAAAAATTCCAAGGAACACCGAAAAGACAATCTGCTTTTTTTTCACCCTATTTTTCATACTCTACGCTTTGCTATCACCCATGTTTATAATCCATGAGGCATCGAGTGCTATATATTGTTGCTTTCTTTTTCAACATTATTTAGCATCAGTCACTATCAAAGATGACTAATGCAAAAAAGACACATAACTGTTACTCCATTAAAGTAATATTTTTAAACTATTTTACCCTCTCACCAATTAAAATTCATGTCGTTAAATGTAATAAATAATGCATCTATATTCGCTTGTTCCCCTTTCATGTACGTGCTTACTGGCAGATTTCTTTTACAGGACACAATGAACACCTTTTCCTCTTTTATAATTCTAGGTTCAGTCTCACTCAATGAGACTCCAAAGATGGTTCTTTTAACACTTCTTCTTTCACACCCAATTTCTTTGCTATCTCAAGCAAATTTGTAGCTGTACTAAAATCACAGCGGACATAGCCACTGGCACCGAGTACCTCCACTAGCTTATCATATCCACTATTGACAAAAGTGGCTGAGTTTTACATAATACTACAAAGTTAATAAATTTCTTTTGGAGTACACAGAGCACTCTTCTGTGCACTGTTGGTTATTTATAACATCGCTCTTAAAAACTTAGAAAATGTTCCCTTCCCATAGATTCCCAAAATCACCTTACCCATTCTGTCCGTCTGCTGCATTCCCACATATTGAGATTTGATTCTCTTGAGCTGACTCTGTTTAAAATTCTCATCTTTTTTCTCAGCCTCTTTGTACATTGTTAACCAACACTTTATAAATTCAGAGCAGAGTTCATAGACCGTAGACACCTTTTCAACTCTGGTTTTAACCATTACAAAAACAGGCGAAATATAGGTCCTAACCCAGGTGGTCGTTTCATCCATGAAAACTCTTTCAAAGTCTTTATGATTCCAGAATTTCTTATAGATTTCATTGAAAGGCTCTAGGTACTTCATGGTAAACTCATAATCCATAACCAAATCAAATCCAAAAGTGAAGTCTGTATCAAAGTGATAGATGCCATCCTTCATGATAACCGAATTAATACCCCAGATTGGTAATTTGCAAGAAAGATCTGGTAGTATCTGAAATATCTCGGCACCGATTGAAAGTTCATTTCCATAATGGGGTATAGGGGCACCACCCCCAAACTTAAAGTCTACTAATGTCACCTTATCTATCTTTTCTCCTCCATAAATCTTGATGCCACCCCCTTCTTCTCCACTGTGAAGCTTCACGCTCTCAATATCATCAAGACCCGGAACTCTTTGTAGATTAATTTCTTTTGAAAGTGTTTCAAAACAAAAATCTGTTAAAGACCTCCCTTTCACCGTATCCTCCTTAAAAAGTTTTCAGTACTAGCAAAAATTTACTCATTAGATAATGAACTTAGGGTCCTCTATCACATTAAATAAATTCTTACATGCTATTTAAGATTGAAATCTGTTAGATGCTTACTATCTAACGTGGTGAACTACAGATTTACCCCATTAGATAGCCTAGATAATATGGCTCACTACCGTGAGATAATCCTTTATCTAACGAGGTGAAAATATCAAATGTTCAAAATCAGGAATCTAGGGATGATTAAACGCCATATCACATATCACACCTGCCACAATTCCTAATTTTAACCACATTTGTATACTATGCCTGTTCCACCCTTGGGTATACGAAAACGTATAGCATCAGGCATGCAAACGACCTCACAATTACCACATTCCAGGCAACGTTCGATATGAACAACAACTGCCTTTTTCTCTCTCATCTCGAAGACCTCAGCACCGCAAATGATCAAGCAGTTGCCGCAACCTGTGCATCTTTCAGGATCGATTTCAATAAAGTTTTCTGGCACGGGAATCCATTCACTCATGTCGCATCCCCCTTAAAACGGGTGATCGAAGACCCTGTTCTGGTTAAAAGATTGCTGATTCTTTTGAACCCACTTGAGAATCCTCGGAAACATATTAGGATCCTGAAGAATAGGACCATACAAATTCATCAGGTGGTTTATCTTTACAGCAATAAGCCATGCACCCATCTCGATATATCCAAATTCCCCACATTTCTCTGGACTGGGTGTACCCATGACATGAGGTACAGCAGCAAGTCGCATATTCTCTACCATCTCATCCAAACTGCATTGGTATTTCTCCATATACCCAGCACCAGTACTCAAATGAACTATGCGTGTAGGGCTCACTTCAGACAGTTCTTTTGTAGATTTATTATTTACTGACACTTGTTCATCAAGTCTTAATCCCCATGGATACCGAGCCATAGTAAATCCTGCCAAGGCCTCTTCTAAAACATCACCTTTTTCCAGTAGTGGGGTAACATAGTTTGCCGCAAGCTCACCAGCTCCACATATCCCCCCTACCCCACCAGCATCACCACAGATGATGAGACCATTCATATAAGGTTTTTTAAGAGCAGGACCAGGCATGAATGTGGATTGGCGTTGAAATGGTCTATCGGGAAATCCCTCACAGGGTCTTAACATCCTCCGTACTTCCATTAGCTTATAGAGATTTTGAATGTAAACATTTCTTGAATTCTTTTTAGCACTCAGCATAGAACTCAGGGGAGTCCAGCTGGTTGGAGCATTAACCGTAACAATGCCTTCTGGACGCAACGACATCGTACAAGCTCCCCAAGGTCTTGGGGGGGTCAGTGTGGGGCCAAAAAACATGTGTCGTGCATGTTCTACGCAATCAACCATCTCCTCTTCCGAGGAGAATTTCCAGGCTTCACCATATTGATAGCAGCACACATTTACATCCCATTTCTTGAGCAACCCAACTTTTTTGGCAATGGTGGAGATTCTTCCATCCGCAGCAAAGGTAAGTTTTGCCTTAATTTCTTCACCACTTTCTGTAACAACACCCTTAATCACCCCACCCTCACGGACTACATCCACAACCGTAGTGCTTGTCTTAAGCCCTGCCCCTGCTCTCACCGCTTCTTCAGCCAAGACCCTGACAAAATCCTGGTTATTCACACCATAGCTCTCTTCTTCCCCAGTCTTACCAGGAGCTACAGCACAGGTTTTGAATACAACCTTATTCTCCTTGTTCACATAGTAGTAGCAATGAGCTGCTCCAAGATCACCGGGGTGGAGGTGAGGTATCTTCTTAATTACCCTGAGCATCAATTCAACCAACTCAGGTCTTGTATTAAATATGACCCTCGGTGCATATTCCGTCGCCCCTTGACATTTCTCACCCGGATTCCTGCTCGATTCTATAAGCAGTGTTTTAAACCCCCTCTTGGCCAAAAAATAGGCGGCAGTGGAGCCATTAGATCCTGCCCCTACAATAACAACATCATAGATCATAAGCACCCCCTCTCTCTTTTTAAATCCAAAATCTCAATCTCGTGCGAAATTCCCCGAAGGGATCAATCCAAGACAAAAAACATGATTCATGATCCGTGATACATGATGGGATTGTATAACTGCTAACTTAACCGTGCTCCATTGGTCATTCGCTACTCGGTTGCGTTGCTCGCCCCGATAGAAGTGTCTGTCACTAGTAGAGGTACTTTCGTCCTTTAAATTTCTCTTTCCTACATCGGTTAAAAGGTCGCTAGAAGTATTTGTTTCTAACGAGGCTCTTTAGTCTTTCGCCAAATGGTTGCGTTACTTTTCCCTCACATATCTGTTTCATTGACTTCATCCATAACCGATTCACGAATATCAATGCGGGCTGCGTAACCTTAAGCCATTTATCCCGACCGAAATTCTATAGAGTTTTACCAAATTCTTAGTCCTGCATCTAGTATCCAGGAGATCAATTCCTCAATTCCCAAACACTTAAATTCCTAAATTTTATCATCTCTCTCCTTCAGGAGGAGTATATACTAAATTAATCAAAATTTGGGAAGAAATATTTAAAAATAGCTCTTGGAGTTAAAATCTCTTAAGATTACCGCAGACAATGTTTTTTTATATTTTCTACTTGACATAAACCACTTATCGGATAGTATTACCATTACAAATGAATACTCACTAAGTATCAGTATCGAAAATTATACAACTCATTGAGTGTAAAAGAATGCTTTGAGGCTTACGTTTTAGCCTCGCTCATGGAATAATGGAATGGTGGAATAGTGCATTGTAAGGAGGTGTCAAAATGGTCAAGATTGATACAGAAAAGTGCACTGGTTGTGGAGGGTGCATCGACTTATGCCCTCAAATAGCCATTGCTATGATCAATGACGTTGTAACGGTAGATGGAGAAAAATGTAATGAATGTGAGATCTGTGTTAAGGTGTGTCCTCTAAAGGCACCCTATGTAGTGGAGCAATAAGATGAGCAATACTATGATGTAAATGTAACCACAGAGGACACAAAGAGAGGTGAGAATAAAAATCAACTTACTTTTTTATCTAATATGTCCTATGTGGTTCCCCCCGTGAGATAGGGTGTCAGAACTATTACACAACACTTTTTTTGTTCTTAATTATTTGAAACATACGTAAGACTAAGTTAATTATCTAACGGGCAAGATCTGTGGTTTAATTTGACGATGCTATAATTCATGAAAGGAGAAATCTAATGTCTACCCACTATGACGTTATAGTAGTAGGTGCAGGGCCTGCAGGGCTCATGGCTGCTAAAACGGCTGGAGAAAACGGTCTTAAGGTAGCACTGATTGAGAGAAAAGAGCGTATTACTGATATTAACCGATCCTGTTCTATGATGTTGGTATCCCTTGGAGGAGAATACCTAGGAGAAAGAATCCTTTTAAATACCAAGAAAAATCGGCTCTGCTTCCCTCGGTATGGGTTTACGATACCCTATGAAGGACCTCATCAGGACTTTTACACCTGGTCCATCTACTCTCATAGAGGTCATAAAATACAGCTTGGAGATTATGAAGAAAATTTCAGAAAGGGAGAAACAGGAAGGGCTAGTGCTGTGTATAATAAGGAGATACTTTTAAAAGGTCTCCTTAAAGAAGTAGTATCACTACAGGTAGATGTTTTCCCCTCTCACAATGTAATCGGAACAATGAAAGATGGCGGGAAGGTAAAAGTAATCACTCGGGAAGGAAAATCTTTCAAGGGTACTTTCGTTATCGGTGCCGATGGCCGGGTATCACGGTTAGCCACTACCCTAGGACTCAATCGTGGTAGAAAGTTTTTTGGAGATGTTGGGGATGGAGCTACCAGAAAATTATGCCCTCTTTCAAATCTTTCTCGATGAAAAAACCCCTATGGTAATTTGGATAACCCCGCGAACTAGTAAGGATGAACATTTTGTTGTGCTTTCCTCACTCTTCCCTGGAACAGATCGCGCTGCAGCCTTTGAGAGGTTTTCTAAGATGGGATTTTTTCCTTCCTGGTTTCAGAGAGCTGAGGTAAAACGCACCTTAACCTCTGCTGGCAATATGTTATCCCATATTGAAAATCCCTATAAGGATCAGGTTATACTTATTTCTGATGCCGCATGGTGTCAGGAGGCTGAGATGACAGGAGCAGTCATTTGTGGATGGAAGGCAGCCAATGCGGTTACCTATGCCTTAATTGAAGGAAAGATTTCTAGAGAAGGGATTTCAGCTTACCTTGATTGGTGGAAGAAGGAAGTGATTAATAAGTATGATTACAGGGATATGGTTCGAAATGTAGCTCTCCCTTGTGTTCTTACTCCAGATGAGATTGATTTTATCTTCAGCCTGATAAAGAAACCCTTGCCAAATGTCTTCGATCCCTATGAAACCCCGAAGCTTATTGGTGGTGCACTGGCAGAGGTCATGCCCATTATTACCAAGGAACGACCTGTTATCCTTCACAAACTGACTCAAATACGATCGACCCCTTTAGAGAAAATTTTTGAAGGATGTATTCGGGCAGGTTTCCCCTTTGGACAGCGCTGCTAAAACCAGCTAAGCAGTAAAATAAGTTCAGTTTTAGACAATCAAGGAAAATCAAAGCTTATGAAGGTGATCTCAGTTATAGGCAGCCCACATGGAATGCAAGGTGCTGCCGGTTCAATTGTTAATTGCATAACGAAAGCCGCACAAGATGCCGGTGCGGTAACTGAGATAATCTCCCTGGCGGATGCTTTGGTTCAGCCCTGCAGGGGTTGTCGGGTGTGTGCAAAAACCGGTCAGTGCGTCATAGACGATGACTACGGTAATATTAAAAAGGCTCTGCTCGAGGCGGATGGAATTGTCCTGGCAAGTCCCAATTATATGTACAACGTTAGCGGCCAAATGAAGGTGTTTTTAGACCGCAGCGTTAGTATATGTCACTGTCAGATGCTGAAAGATAAATACGGTGCAGTAGTGGTCTCTTCAGGAGGGACTGTATTTGAAATGGTTGAGCACTATCTTATGCACGTTCTGAGTATGTGTGGTTGTTGGAAGGTAGGTAGTGTTTGTGCTGCCGAGCTGCAATTAGATGATGAAAGCGAACGTGCACAAGTCATGCAGAGAGCCTCCGATCTTGGCGGTAGAATGGTGGAAGCCATAAAAAGCAAAGAAGTATTCCCCGATCAGGAACAAGAACTTCAGAGAATTTTTGAAGAAGCGAAAATGGTAGTAGAGTTTTTCAAGGAAGAGTGGCCTTTTGAATATGAGTACTGGAAATCCCACTGGGGAGTGTAAGATTTGGGACTTGGGATTGCGTATTTTAGATTAAGATTTATCAAAAAACGTTTTCAGATAAAGCGAAAAGGAATTTAGGCAATAATCCGTTAACATTCAACACTTTAGCTAATTTGTAGTATAGGAGGTTGCAATGATAGATCTTAAAACAATTTCTGAGATTTTGATCAAAAAGGGCAAGGTTCGGGGTAAACCTATTGCCATCAGCTTATTCCGGGACAGCATTCCTGATGGATATGAACCGATAGAGAGCGAGCCGTGTACGCTTCTACGCTATGCCATGGATGAAGGCAAAAAGGTTTATTTTGATGCAGAGCATTATGACTGCCTGGTGGGCGTCCATCATGCAGGCATAATACCGGGGAAAAAAGAAATTGTCTCCGGCGAATATTTATCAACGACAAGCAGCTTTTTTAGCTACGAGGGGGCTGCCCGTTTGAAGTCGGGCACCCGCTGTCTTCCCCCGGGGATGGTTAAGGCAATCGGGGCTGCTCCCCTTGATGACGTGCCGGAAGGAGTACAAGTGGACTGGATTGTAGTTGTTGCAAACCCCCATAACGCCAACAACATTGCTGGCTGCAGGCTTGTCCAGGATGGAGTCCGTCCTTACGGTTCATTCGGAACATCACTCTGCGGAGAGATTTACTCCACTCCCTGGCACGAGAGGAATGTGGTGATTACTTTCGGAGACTTCGGCGGAAGGATGTATAACAGAATTAAACCGGATCAGCTTTTTGTAGTCATCCCGATTGAGTTTGCTGACAACCTGCAAAAGATTTTGCAGGATTTTAAGCTTGATGTGAATGCTACCCTGGAGTTTACCAAACCGCCCCAATCAAAATTCTGGCAGAAGCACGATATAGATAAGAAAACAGATACACGGGTAGACGACGCTGAGAAATCTTCAACTCCCGCTTTTAGTATGGAATGGGATGGAGAAGCCCGTGCACTCATTTTGAAGGCGCCTGAGGGTATCATTGAATTTGCAGTGGATAATGTAGAACAGTTTGCCCGGGACCGGGGGGACCGGGGCTACGAGAAAATCACTAAAAAGGTAGTTTATGAACAGATGGAGGATGTGGGGTTGAACCCCGAAGAAATGTTCGTTGATGAGTAACATCTTTGAGCGATAAAATCACTTAATACCCAGTGCAGGGGAGGAGTGTATGGGTAAAAACAAAGAGTATGCAAAACAGTTTAAGGAAATGGGGTACGAAAGAAAGGTAATTGCCTTCAAAGACTGTGATGAGGTACCAGAGAATGCCGAGCCATACGGAGATGATATCTCTTTCCACTGTGCAATCGCTTCAGAAGTCTGGGAAGAAGGACGTAAACCCTTTTATATTACCAACAAGAATATCCTTTGTGGAGGAGCAGTCTATTCAGGAATCGGGAATAGAAGGGTAAAAAAAGAAGATTTCGATATAGGTATGTCACAAACCATCGGAATCGGCAGAGGATATGAAACACGAAAGCAGTTTCGTAGTGTAAATCAGCAGATACCCCACCATTTTATACACCATAAATATCAACTCATCGGAGCACTGGAAGATGTTGAAAACCCGGATGTGGTTATGGTTGTTGCGAGTGCACATAAAATCATGCGGCTGTGTAAAGCCTATACCTGGAAGACAGGTGACCTTGTCCATGGTCTTTCGGGCTCTAGCTGGTGTCTTTGTTCTTTTCCGCATGTGTATAAGACAAAAACGATGTCGTTTGCGACCGGTGACGAACAGTCACGAATTCTTATGAACCTTGATGAGGGCGAGCTGTCTTTAATGATTCACTATGACGTGCTGCCAATTGTCCTTGAAAATTATAAAAACATCCAAACCGGTCTGGCAACGTAACATTTCGTAAAAAAGGGGGCGTATTAAACATGATGGGAAGAGAATTTAACCACAGAGGACACGGAGGAAAGATAAAATTTCTCCTAACTTATTAATATTTAATAAGGCTTCACAAAATTACAAATTATTGATATTATTATACTTTTTGTTTCTCTATGTACCCATTTCCTAACTCTATAAAAATCTTTTTGTTTCAAATAGTTACAAGTCATACTCTTGTGATTTTGACTCATTATAAAGTGTTTTTAAGCCCTCAGAAAGGGCCAGTTAGGAAAAAGGATTTTTGTGAAGGAACAAATGCCATTGAATTTAACACCTCTTATTTTCAAATTAATTTCTTCCTAACTATCTACATCTGGTATCCTCTATTTCGTGAAATTTCTACATCCTTCACGAAAATGGAGGGCACCATGAAACAATTAGGACTTCTCCCCCTTGAAACTCTTCCACCTAGAATCAACTATGATCTTCTCTTTAAACATCTTCCCTCGCTTGCTCTCAGCGAGAGCGATCGAGGTCGCCCACCTCTATCACGAGACGCCTTGCTCAAGGCCTTTATCTATAAAGCCTTGCGCCGTTTGAAAACCCTCACTGACCTGACCTTTGAGTTTCATAACAATCCCATGAGTTGCCAGGCAGTAGGATTCAATCCATATCGAACCCCACCTTCCATAGAAAGGTTCTCTCAATTTCTCCGAGACACTTCCCCTCTAATCTTGCAAAACGTCCGCACCCAATTAGTGCAAGCCCTTCTGGGAGAGGGAATCATCTCTGGAAGACACCTTATCATGGATTCCTGTCCTCTACTGGCCAAGGTGCGGGAAAACAACCTCAAAAGTTCTGTTTCCAACCGCTTTGATAAAGCTCGCATACCCAAGGGAGATCTTGATGCTCGACTGGGCATCTTAATCCATTTCCCTCAACCATTTAAGAAAGATATCCGCTACTTCTGGGGCTACCGAAATCACATTGTGGCTGATGCCGAAGAGGAACTCCCTCTCTGGGAAGTTACCCATCCTGCTGACAGAAGCGAAGTCCATCAGGCCATCTCCCTGCTGGGTAAAACAAAAGATGCTTTCTCCCTCTCCATCGAAACCGTTGGAGGTGATGCGATCTATGACACAGAAAACATCCTCTGCTTCATCATCAAACACCTGAAAGCTAAACCGGTTATCCCTCATAACCCCAGAAATGAACAGACAACCACTTATACCTTTAAAGGAAACGAAGTATATTGTCAGGCCGATCTCCCCATGTATCGCAAAGGTAAGATGACCGTGAAAAAGACCAAAGTCACTTACTTACAGTATTGTTGCCCTATCCACTTCGGAAAAGAAAAACAGCGGTATCTCCTTTGCCCTGCTGCTCATCCCAAATTCATCCAGCAAAAGGGGTGTAATGTCTTAATCCGCTTGACGCCTAGTATAAGAAAGCAGATCGACTATGGAAGTGATGTTTTCAAAGAACTCTATAAAAAACGATCTTCTGTGGAAAGAATTTTCTCCCGACTACTATCCATTGCTATGCAAGATCTACCTGCAATCGGAGTAAAGAAACCTCTTGAATTCGAAGGGGCGAGGCATTACGCCGAATTCATGGCTGACGCCACCGAGATTTCTATAATATATTTTTTGAGCCATTCATCCCCACAGCAGAGCTGTGGGATATTCTGGCACATTTTTATAAATGCGATTCGAAATTACTGTACAATCGCTCACATCACAGTATTGTTAGTAGCTTTAGCAGCAAAACGTTCAGGACATCCAGATAAAATACGTTTCGTTAGATCATTTGTGCCAAATTTTTTGTTGTAGGTTTCAAAAATAAATTTCGTGAAGCCCTA
>SMTZ1_10001701_pt2 | contig 22945 bp, 19 predicted proteins | sample DeeMarSWOR136_30_FD_25667 | JGI IMG/M metagenome (IMG submission 25667) | reverse complement strand
GGGGTCGGTTCCATGATGGGGGTGTTCTGGGGCGCACTCGTGATTTCCATTATCGAAAACGGGCTCATATTCATGCGCATCAACTACTGGTGGACCTTCACTGTGTTCGGCGTGATCATCGTTTCCACTGCAATCATCAGCAAGTATCTCGAGAAGCGGCGAATCATGATGGGAGCAGAGCGGACCTGATCCAATCCTTGTTGTCGTGGCTAGGGCATATCACGGGATGTAGGGTGCGGGGAATAAACAGGTACAACCATATCCTGCATTTTGATAAGTGAAAATCCAGACAGTCTACTGGTAGGTCGAATTTTGAAAATAGGTAAAGAGATCTCTTCGCTCGCCGAGTTTTTATTTTAAAAGGAAAGGCAACTATTTTCTTTATAAAGACTTAACCAAACCATGCTTGTTAGACGAAGTTATCAAAGATTACCGTCTTACACATCAGTACATATTACATTTTAATCCGATGTGTGATATTCCACATTCGCTATATTGATCTTATGATAACGTAAGTATGTGATTAAACGTATGACAGCAATTTATCAGCTTTGAAACCTCCGAAATCGTTCCCCTTTTCAATCTTAAGTTATTGATGAATTATATATTAGCTAAACTTGTGGCATAATTTTGAGTATTTCTCTTAAAAGACAATACATTAAGGAGAAAAATTATTTTCATCCAAAAGGATTTTTAAAAAATTAGCTAGAAAAAATTCTATCTGTAAAATGTGCAGTAACGTTTTCGTACACAACAACAATATGAAGGGTATAAAAGAGATTTCTGACATATTGTCCAGGATCTCAGATCCGCAGCTCATCGAGGACTTTTTTGTCTGTATCCTGACGAAACGGGAGCTCGATGAGGTAGCCGGCCGCTGGGAATTGGTAAAGCTTCTTGACCAAGGAATAACTCAGAGAAAAATTGCTCAGAAGCTGGGTATGAGTCTGTGTAAGATCACCAGGGGATCAAAAGAGCTGAAGAAAAAGAATTCCGCCCTGAAGAGGGTGATAGATGAATACCTTTAGGTAAAAAACCGAAATTGCGCGTCGAAAGACGTAAGCTCAACCGTAAGGAGGATGTGTATGTCTGTGAAGGTATTGCTGTCGGAAGATGAGATTCCCAGACAATGGTACAACCTGAACGCGGATCTCCAGCTTCAGAATCCCCTTTTAGGACCGGATCTGAAACCCGCGACACCAGAGTACCTGGGAAAGATCTTTCCCATGAATCTGCTGGAGCTGGACATGAGTCCGAACCGCTGGATCGACATTCCCGAAGAGATCCTGCAGATTCTCTATCGCTGGCGACCCTCCCCGCTGCATCGAGCAGTCTATCTTGAGGAGGCTCTTGATACGCCGGCAAAGATTTATTACAAAGACGAGAGTGTCTCGCCGCCGGGCAGCCACAAGCCCAACACGGCTGTATCCCAGGCGTGGTACAACAAACAGTTCGGTACGAAAAATCTGGTTACGGAGACCGGTGCAGGCCAGTGGGGCAGCGCCCTCGCCTTCGGCTGTCAGCTCGTCGGGCTAGGATGCAAAGTCTACATGGTGAGGATCAGTTTCGACCAGAAACCCTACCGCAAAATCATGATGCAGACATGGGGAGCCGATTGTGTCGCCAGCCCCAGCAACGAGACCGAAGCGGGCCGAGAAATCCTGGCCCAGGACCCAGACTCTCCTGGAAGCCTGGGCATCGCTATCAGTGAAGCCATCGAGGCGGCGACCAGCGATCCCAGCGGTACCACCAAGTATTCCCTGGGAAGCGTACTTCCCCATGTCTGCCTTCACCAGACAATTATCGGGCTTGAGGCCAAGAAACAGCTCAAGAAGATCGGCGAGAAGAAGGTGGATGTGGTCGTCGGCTGCGCTGGAGGAGGAAGTAATTTTGCCGGAATTTCCTTTCCGTTCCTCTACGACAAGATCAACGGGGCCGATATCGATATCATTCCCGTGGAGCCTACATCCTGTCCCACGATGACCCGGGGTCCATTTGTCTACGATTTTGGAGACACCGCGGAGATTGCCCCTGTGGCGCCGATGCACTCTCTGGGTCACACCTTCGTTCCCCCGCCCATTCACGCGGGTGGACTGCGCTATCACGGTATGTCTCCCCAGGTTTGCCAGGCTATCATCGAAGGCCTGTTCGCGCCGCGGGCTCTGCATCAGCTGGAGTGCTACGAGGCGGCGGTTCTTTTCGCAAGAACCGAGGGAATCATCACCGCGCCGGAGACAAGCCACGCCATAGCGGTGGTCATACAGGAGGCGAAAAAAGCCAAAGAGGAAGGCAAGGAAAAGGTCATCCTCTTTAACATGAGCGGACACGGTTTGATGGATCTGACGGGATACGAGGCTTACTTCGGAGGCAAGCTGATTGACTATCCGCTGCCAGAAGAGAAGCTGAAAAAATCCCTGCAGTCCATCAAAAATATGCCCAAGGCCCAGGAAATAAAGTCCCTCAAACGTTAGCACATGATAAAACGGGATGCCGGTCCGCAAGGGTTGTCATCCCGTTTTTCCATCAAATGTGGAGCAGCTCTTATGATTGAGGAGTTCGATAACCTGCAAACATACTGCCGCAAGCTGGGGCACACCCTTCATTTCAGCTACTGCCGTATTGAGAATAACCGTATTCCCTGCTCGAAAATCACGGACTGCTGGTTTCAGAGAATCCCTATCCAGGATTTCCTTCAGAAAAACTACACTCAGTCTCAGATTGAAAGGATGCAGGAGCACACCAGGTCCCGGCTGGAAATAATACTGGACATGGCGGAACAGCTGAAAAACAGGGCACCATAGAGCCAGGCAGAGCCAGACCGGTATGTTAGATTTTTTGATAGATCACGAGAGGGTGGGTTACTGGACGGTCTTTTCCACACGTTCTTTCTTCAATGTTTCCACCTCTGCCTCCAGGCTGTGAATCCGCTTTTGAAGGGAATCTATGGTGCGCATCATGGGATCGATGATCTTTGCGTGGTCAAGATCGACCTGGTGATCTTTGACCATGTGCTTTCCCGCTTCACGGGCAGGAATCCCCACGACCGTGGTGTAGGGTTTTACGTCCTTCAGCACTACCGAGTTCGCGCCAATCTTCGCACAGTCTCCCACGATGATGGGTCCCAATATAATTGCACCGGCACCGATGACGACCTCGCAGCCGATAGTGGGATGGCGCTTCGTTTTCTCCATTGACACACCGCCGAGCACAACACCCTGATACATGGTCACGTCGTCGCCGACCTCTGCAGTTTCACCTATGACTACGCCGGCGCCGTGGTCGATGAACAGACCCTTTCCGATCGTTGCACCGGGATGGATCTCGATGCCGGTCAGGAACCTGCTGAACTGAGAGAGGCCCCGTGCCAGCAGGTGCCATTTATGCCTCCACAGCCAGTGCGCAATGCGGTGAAACCAGAGTGACTTTATGTGGGGATAGAAGAAGAATGCCTCCAGCTTGCTCTTGACGGCAGGGTCACGGTCGAAAACAACCCGGATATCTTCGACGATCCTCTTGAACATGAGCATTTCCTCGGATTATGCGATTTACGTACAATGTAATGCCTGCGGGCGGAAAGGGCACCGGAAATTCATAAAGCCCTCTGAGTACCTTGCCAGTTATTCCATTCGGAAAATATTTTATAGACGTGATTCTCGATGTTGACAAATTCTGCATTTCGTATATCGTTATGAGTATATTGCCGTCAGGGATTACAGAGGAAGGGTGGACTTTCAATGCAAACCGGCGATGAGAACATGGACATGAAGGCAGAGGAGCTTAGCCTGCTCAACCGGATCGGGAAGGAGTTCTCCTCGACGCTCGATCTTAGGGTAGTCATAGGTCGCGTCATGAGCAGGGTGAAGGAGGTGCTCAGCTGCGAGGCAAGCTCGGTTATTCTGTACGATGAAATCAAGGACTCCCTTGTCTTCTACGCCGCTTCGGGTGCCGGAGCCAGGGAGGTCACGGGACTCTCCATCCCAAAGGGAAGAGGTATTGCAGGATGGGTTTACGTGCATGGAAGCCCTCTTATTGTACACGATGCCTCGAATGATAGTAGGTTCTATCCGGGTATCGATCGAATCACCGGTATCGCGACGAAATCTCTCATCTGTGTTCCTATCACGAAGGATGACCGCATGCTCGGGGTCATTGAAGGGATCAACAAGGAGTATGGTGACTTCGATCAGAAAGATATAGAGATGCTCACGGCCATAGCGCAGCTGGCTGCAATCTCCATCGAGAATTCAAAGGTTCACGAGAAACTTGAGCGGAAGAACTCCGAACTCATTCAGGTGAACCGGGAGATGGAGGAGTTCGTCCATATCGTGTCACATGACCTGCAGGCACCGCTCATCGCCATCGAGGGGTATGCCAGTTTGATAAAAAGCGAAATGGGGGACCTGCTTCACCGTGATATAGCCCTGAAGGGCTATCTGGAGCGGATCGAGATGAACTGCAGAAACACCCTGCAGTTCGTGAGGCGACTGCTCGATTACAGCAGATTGAAGAGAAGCAGCATCGTCATCGATGTTTTCAATCCCCTTGGTGTGTTGAGGGAAGTTCAGGAACAGCTCCGCACTGAGATCGAGAGGAGGAAGGTACGGCTCATCTACCCGAAGAATTTCCCTATCATCAGACACGACCGGTCTCTGTTTCATCACATTCTCCTCAATCTCATACAGAATAGTTTGAAGTATGCCAATTCCGATTACCAAGGCCACGCCCATGCCGAAGAACCCGTCATCGAGGTAGGTTTCAGGGAGGAGGAGTACGAGTTTCACTTCTTCGTGAGGGACAGCGGCCCTGGCCTGTCGAAGGAAGACCAGAAACGTATATTCAACATCTACGAACGGGGAGGCAATTCCGAGATAAACAACGGATACGGCATCGGCCTCGCCTTCGTCAAGAAAGCGGTGCAGATGCTGAACGGTACCGTGTGGGTGGAGAGCAAAAGAGGGGCAGGGACCACCTTTTACTTCTCGGTGAAACGATGAGACCTTTCCCTGAGTGTCTCTCCGAAGGTCTTCCACCTTCTCATTTTCTCTTTCCGAACACATAAAGTTTTTCCAAATACCACGTATCGAACAGTGTCTCGTACGCCTGTGAGATTAATTCACCCAGCTTACGATTCGTTGTATATTAAAGCGAGTGTGGGAGAAAGTGATCGGGTTCCTGACATGGAGAACAGAGACAGGGCGCGGGAAAGGATAGCGTCTCTGGTCGAAGAGATCAGAAGGCATCAGGGCCTGTACTACCGGGAGGCACAGCCTGAGATCAGCGACCGGGTATACGACACACTGTTCGATGAACTCGTTGATCTTGAAAAACGCTATCCGGAGCTTGCTCTGCCGGACAGCCCCACGAGACGCATCGGCTCGGACCTGGACAACGAGTTTCCGGAAATACCTCACCCCGTACCGATGCTCAGCCTGGACAAGGTATACACGGCAGAGGAGCTGGAAGAGTGGGTAGCAAAGCTCCTGAGAGATGCGGGTGGCAGGCTCTCATTTGTGGTGGAGGAGAAGGTGGATGGTTCAACCATCGTACTTCACTACGAGGATGGCCTGCTTGTACGGGCCGTGACCCGCGGTGACGGTTTTGTGGGAAACGACATCACCGAAAACGTTCGAACCATACGGGATATTCCACTTCGACTCAAAGCGAGGGTCAGCTCGGTGTTCCGCGGAGAGATATACATCGAGAAGCATGTTTTCGAAATGCTCAACGCCGAGACGGGAAATGTTTACGCCAACCCCCGGAACTTCGCGGCTGGCAATCTTCGAAGAAAGCGCTCAAGCGAAGTTGCACTTATTCCACTCAGGGCATGGGTGTATGAAGGGCTCGCCGGTGAACCAGGCCTGGGAGAGCACATTCTCGTGTTGAACCGGTTCGCAGAGCTCGGATTCAGGGTGGGCGAGGACATCGGTTTCTTCTCGAACGCAGTCTACGCTCCACCATATGATTCCCTGTTCAGTACCCATCGATGGGAGAGAGGAGGGCTGGGCGATCTCAGAGCCTTCATCCAGAAGAGAATTGAGGGGAGGGGAAAGCTTCCCTATGAGATAGACGGGTACGTGGTAAAGGTCAACGAGTACACCGAGCGGGAACGGCTCGGGTCCACCGCGCATCACCCGCGGTGGGCCATGGCGTACAAGTTCGAGGCCCCTCAGGCGGTATCGGTCATTCAGGACATCGAAGTGCAGGTCGGACGAACGGGACGGATCACGCCGGTTGCACGCATCGAACCGGTGTGGATTTCGGGGAGCACGGTCAGCAATGTGACCCTTCACAACCAGGATTACATTTTCAGTCTTGATGCCGCAAAGGGTGATCGTGTCGCGGTGAGCAAGCGCGGCGATGTCATCCCGGCAGTGGAGGATGTGCTCGAAAAGAACACTGAGGGGAACAGGGCATATGTTTTTCCCGAAAATTGTCCTGTCTGTCACGCAGAGCTGGTACGCGACGGTGCCCATCACTTCTGTCTCAATATGCAGTGCCCTGCACGCGTCTTCGGAAGAATCGCCTTTTTTGCGGCTCGTGGGCAGATGGATATCGAAAATCTTGGGTCCGAGACCATAAAAACTCTGCTCGATCTGGGGATCATCAGGGATGTTCCCGACCTCTACACATTTGATCCAAATCAGCTCCTCGACTGTGAAGGGTTTGGCAACAAGAAGGTGGCGCTCATACGTGAGGGCATAGAGAAGAGCAAGAGCAGGCCCTATGTCGTGGTGCTCGCCGCACTTGGCCTCGACGAGGTCGGGCCGAGGGTTGCTGAGCTGCTCATCGAAGGCGGCTACGATTCAATCGACAGGCTCATCGAGGATGCGAGAAAAGAAGACACCGAGCTCTTCACACACATACCGGGAATCGGCCCCAAGACCGCACAGAGGATCATCGACCAGTTGAACGACCCCTTTATCATCAACATGATCACAAGACTGCGGAAAGCCGGTCTGCACTTTGCTGAGGAAAAAACCGTCAGGGAAGAGCTCCCTCAAGTCTTCGAAGGGCAGGTCTGGTGCGTCACGGGAAGTTTCCAGCATTTCAAGCCAAGAGAGCACGCCATGGAGGAGGTGAAGCGCCGTGGAGGCAGGGCCACGGCGAGCGTGACGGGAAACACAACCCACCTGCTGGTCGGCGAGAACCCGGGCAGCAAGCTCGGGAAGGCGAAGGAGTTCGGTGCCCGCATCGTGCATGAGGAGGAATTCCTGAAGCTGATCGGCCGGGAAGCATAGGTGGCCGTTGGTGAAAAAGCGTGTTTGTGTTCAATGAAAGAATCACCTGAAACCATACAATTGAGGAATCGCAATGAGCTACACGAAGCAGTATCATGAACAGATGGCCGAGTTTCTTCGAGTGTGCGGGAGGCTCAGTGAGAACATGTACGTGACCAGCCATGGAGGAAATCTGGCCTGGCGCCTGGAAGAGAACCTCATTCTCATCACCCCCACGAAGCTCAACAAGGGTGATATTGGGATCGAGGATCTCGTCTTCATCGATGTTGAGGGAAGGAAAGTCGAGGGCGCGAGAAAACCGACGGGTGAGACACCCATGTACCTGAACTTCTTTAGAAACCGGCACGACATTGCGTCGGTGATACACTGTCATCCTCCCTACACAAACGCCTTCGCGGTCATGAAGGGCAATAACTGGCTCATGCGACCCACCTTTCCGGAGACCACGACCGAAGTTGGACCGGTCCCGGTGGTCCCATACGGCGAACCCCTTACCCAGAAGCTTGCGGATAACTTCCTGCCTTATCTCCAGAAGTACAACGCCTTCCTCATGGAGAACCACGGCCTGGTGATCATGAGCCCTGAGAGTATATACCGCACTCTCGAGCTCATTGAAATACTTGAGGTGACCTCCCAGTCACTGCTCGCGGCGCTTGCGGTCGGAGATATCAGGGAAATTTCGAGGGAGGACGTCCGGAACCTGGACAACACTATGCGCACGAGAAACTTGCCCATGTTCGGCATTCCCGGTGCGAACAGATCGCTCGTGGATCTCTACTTCGAGGAAGAATGATGGGTAGATTATATGTCCGCGGCCGTAATTTTTTTTTGTGGTTACAGTGTTCCCTTATCGTGCTGAAATCGACAAGACCATACCGGATATGAAATACTTTCTGAGGAGAACAAAGAGAAGTATCGTAGGAATCGAAGTAAATATAACTCCAGACATAGTGTATGGCATGATGGTGCCTCCACTTGGTCCGGACATCGATGCCAAGGCAATCATGATGGGCCGTGCGCTTGGAGAACGTGTGAGCACCATCCCGAACAGAAGATCATTCCATATCCATGTCATCTGAAACAGCGCAACCACGGCTGTTGGAGCAACGGACTGTGGTAGGAAAATGAACAGGTATGACTTAAAGGGGCCGCATCCGTCAAGCTTGGCGGCGTCTTCTATTTCTTTCGGTATCGTCGTGTAAAACCCTCTATAGACAAACAAGCTGAAGGGAATGCATATGGCTGAATAAATAAGAATCATGCCCAGTTTCGTGTCATAGAGGCCTATGCTGTAGAACAATTTATATACAGGGATGAGATACATTTGAAAGGGGAAAAGTGTTCCGCTGTAAATTATGAGAAACAGCGGAAAATTGAACCGGGGCCTCAGGCGTATGATGCTATATCCAGCCATCGATGCGGTCAGTATTGCGATCCCTGCACCAGTAACTGCGTACATGAGTGAGTTAAAAAAATGCTTGTGCAGTCTGTATATCTTGAAGGTATTTTTTAAGTTTTCGATAATCGAGAACTCCCGTGTAAATTGATAGAACTTTTGGTTGAGATACTCTTGAGGGCTCTTGAATGCCACGGAAAAGGTCGTCCAAACGGGAAGCAGCCAGATCAACACGAGAATGATAATGACGAGGTATAAAATAATTCTGCCAGGTCTTATTTTCATCCTCATGACAGGGTCTTTATCCTCAATAGTATAACAAATCTTTTCTCGTCATTCGCTTGATATACACCGATGAGACGGTTATTACAATAACAGAGAGTATGACCGATATAGCGGCACCATATCCCATTCTGAACAGCGTAAAAGTCTCGCGAAACATGGTAACGGCCAGTGTTTCTGAAGTACGGGCAGGTCCCCCCCGCGTCATGACGTAAATAATATCAAAAGCTTTGAAAGAGTTGACCATGGCCATTGTTATGACGATCGTGGTAATTGGCCGCAACATTGGGAAGGTGACATGGATAAATAGTTGCCACTTATTGGCACCGTCTATCATTGCTGCTTCGGTCTGATCTTTCGGTATGGTGACGAGCCCCATGAGGAAAAGCACCATATTGATCCCCAGTTGCTGCCATGTCCACCCGATGAGAAGCGCAAACGTATTCAGTGGAACCTCTGTAAGCCAGGAGACTTTTTTATGAATTCCAATCAACGGAAGAAAATTGTTAATAACCCCCATCTCTCTGCTGAACATGTAATTCCATATTATCCCCGTAGCAACAAATGAAATTGTGATGGGAATGAAGAATATCGACTTGAAGAAGTTCTCGAGTACGATGCCATTTATGAATATTGCAATCAAGAGCCCCCCCATAACGGGGAAAACAAGGGTAAACCCGACCCAGATCAGGGTATTTCTCAGGGATACGATGAAATTATTGTCGGATATTGTTGACACATAATTCCTCAACCCTATGAAGACCGGCGCCTTTAGGCCGTCCCATTCAAAAAAACTGTAATAGATATTTTGAAACATCGGTACTATTAAGAGCACAAACACGAGGAGAAAGGCGGGAAGGATCATAGCATAGCTGATTATCTGATCACCCTTTTTCATAGACCGGATTTCCCTTATTCAGTGCACGTTGAACGCAGTTGCTCTCTTGGTATGCGCTGCATTTTTGCGAAGGCTCTTTAAGAAAATATTCATCCCGAACGAATTGATGATCTGTTTACTGAATGTTCACATGGATCTACTCTTCAGCAGCAGAGATGCTGCTGAAGAGTACTCCGAGTGATGCAATAGATATATTGATCCAGCAGTTTTTCGCTACTGTTTCGACCAGTACTCATCTGCGATTTTGTCCAGATCAGCAAGAACTCTATCCAGAGAGTTTGGATCAAGGACAAACTCTGCAAACTTATCTACTGCTACTTCACAAATCGGTGTCGGTGTTGCTTCCCAGTACCTGTTCACTATCGTATAGTTTTCGTTCAAAATCGTGTTCATGAGATCTATTTTCACAGGGGGCAGATAACTGGCATCCGATTTCATATTTGCTGGAAAGGACGTTATCATCTCCGCAAGGAACGCATTTCCTTCAGGACCCATGAGCCAGTCAGCAACCTTCTTTGCTGCATCGAGATTAGGCGCGTTTTCGCTCACAAGTATGGGCATTGCTTCGAGTATGATCACCTTGCCCGCCTGCGGGTTGTGTGACGGAAGAATAAATGCGCCGATCTTATCTTCTGATATGCCATTTGCGATAAGCACCGAAGAATAGTACCATGTTCCGCATACGACCATGGCCAGCTTATCCTGGTTGAACAGTGCGGGAGAATCGGTGAATAGGTCTGTTCCCGAATCAGTGAAGTACCCCTGTTCGATCAAATTCTTCCATACACCAAATGCTTTTTTTACTCTCGGGTCGGTGTACTTCGCTCTTCCCTCACAGAGATCGACGTACAGATCGGGATCTTGGCCTATTATCATTTCTTCGAACATGATAAAGGTCGGCCAGCGTCCGAGAACGGTCTGCATGAGAGGGATTTTGCCGTTTGCTTTGAGTGTTTTGCACACCGCCATGAACTCATCCCAGGTTTCAGGCACGCTCAGGCCGAGATCGGCAAAGATGTCCTTGTTGTACCAGACAGGCCAGTACTCTACACCATAAACGAGCCCGTATTTTTTTCCGTCAAAGGTAAAAGCATCTACGAGTCCCTGGGAGTACTCATCTCTGTGCTTGTCCCAGAGTTCCGTCAAGTCTGCCACAAGACCCTGATCAATCAAACCTTTCATTCTATACGTGGACCACCATGTAAATAGCTCGGGTGCACTGTCTGTTGGGAGAGCTGATCGTGCAGCCGCTATGAAGACGTCGGTTGATGGATACGGCACCGGAGTGACGGTAATACCATAGAGCTCCTTCGTCTTACTTCCGACCGCTTCAAAATATGGCTGGAAATTGGGAGTTCCACCCTTGTCGTGAATCAGCGTTATCTCAACCTCCTCGGCTTTCCCCTTTTTTTCGCCGGCTGCAAAACACAAAGGCATCCAAAGAAGCACAATTACCACACAGAGAACAACTACTCTTCCCTTTAAGACTTTCATGATCTCCTCCTTTTCTCACACAAGATTTAATTTCCTGAAAGTACAATTTGTATCTCTCGTACCGAAAAATCTTACCATACCGAAACCATTGTGTCAAAGATAATACAAGCAACTGTTATGAAGGGCTGATGGCACCTGAGCGTCAACGACGGATAGTAAAGGGAGAAGAACGTTGACAGAAATGTTTTTTTATCGTAATATGAAAATGATAATCGTTTTCACTAAATATAAAGATCGATCTTGAAAATGTTAGGTAATAGGTAGCGGTTTTTTAATATCCCTTTGATGAATTTGATGGGGAGTGTGATATATGCCGGAGATCAGCGAACAGCAGAGAATTGAGCAGGATAGAAGAATAAAGGAGAACCTTTCAAGGATAAAACATACAATTTTGGTTATGAGTGGGAAGGGAGGGGTAGGAAAAACCAGTGTTGCTGTAAATCTCGCCTATGCCCTTTCTCTCTCCTGTAAGAGCGTCGGAATTTTAGATGTCGATATTCATGGGCCCAACGTCGCAAAGATGTTGGGCATTGAACGCTCACGACTTTCGGTTTCAACACAGGGACTTGAACCGGTTGAGGTTGTGACATATCTCAAAGCCGTCAGTATCTCTCTCATTCTCGAGAGCCAGGATGAACCTGTGATCTGGCGTGGCCCTCTAAAAATGGCCACCATAAAACAGTTTTTAAGTGATGTGCATTGGGGGGAACTCGATTATCTCATTGTGGATTCGCCTCCTGGAACGGGCGATGAGCCGTTGAGCATCTGCCAGCTCATTCCCGAACTCAGTGGAGCAATCATTGTCACAACCCCTCAGGATGTCGCGATCCTTGACGCACGGAAAAGCATAGGATTTGTCAGGCGACTCAATGTTCCTGTTATTGGAATTGTTGAGAACATGGGAGGTTTTATCTGTCCCCATTGTCACAGGGAGGTAAATATATTTAAAAAGGGGGGAGGGGAAGCATGTGCGCGAGCCTATAAGGTGCCCTTCTTGGGCAGAATACCCATTGAGCCAGAGCTGGTGGAGCTTTCGGATAGAGGCACCCCCTTTGTGGCATTCAAGGAGAAATTGGAATCATCAAAAGCCTTCATAAAGATTGTGGAGAAAGTCGAAAAATTTTTGACATGACTCGATAAGAAGGGGTGAGTTTTATGCCTATTTACGAGTACGAATGTCGAGACTGTGGAAAGATAAGCGAGTTCCTTGTGGGTGTCGTTAAGGATGAGGTGGAGATGCTATGCACCCACTGTGGGAGTAGGAATCTGGATAAGATTCTTTCCCAGAGTTTTGTTGCGAGGAGTGGAAAATTATCGGGCCCACAGTACGGTAAAACGTGTTGCGGGAGAGATGAGCGCTGCAACGCTCCTCCTTGTGAGGATGAAGGTACGTGTGTAAGGTAATCGCAAGAGGAATCATGATTCTTTTGGTCTTCATGACGTTGCAGGAGGCCTTGGCCGGGGACATGACGATACGCATAGTATACAACAATGTCGCATATGATAAAGAGCTAACCTGCGGCTGGGGTATGGGTTGCGTCATCGAGGGCCTTGAAAAAACCATACTGTTCGATACCGGAGGCGATGGTATGGTACTTCTCTCCAATATGGAAAGGATGGGAATAGATCCTGGCGGGATAGACATCGTTGTTCTGTCCCATATCCATGGAGATCATACCGGAGGCTTGAGGGCTTTTTTGAATTCCAATCCAGATGTCACGGTCTATCTACCTTCATCTTTCCCATCGGGTTTCAAACATGAAGTGCACAGACAGGGGGCTCGAATTGTCGAGGTATCGAATCCGGTTGAGATCTTTCCGGATGTGTATTCCACAGGTGAGTTGGGGGCCGGGATCAGGGAGCAGGCCCTCATTCTAAGAGGCGCCGAAGGTTTGGCTATTGTAACCGGATGCGCGCACCCGGGAGTTGTGACCATAGCCAGAAAGGCAGTGCAGATTCTGGATGAAAAGATCTATCTCATCACCGGTGGGTTTCACCTCGGCGGAGCATCGGATAGGGAGGTTCAAAGGATAATTGGTGAGTTGAAAGCTCTCAAGGTTGCAAAGATTGCTCCAAGTCACTGTACAGGAGGGAGCGCGATTGAGAGCTTTAGAAATGCGTGGGGTCAGAATTTTCTTGAAGGCGGCTGTGGAGCACAGATCACAGTGCCCCTCGCCAAAAGCTCCGGACTGGAATAACAGGTATCACACTGCCGCTTTCAGCGCCTGCTCATACATCAAGGGTCTCAGCTTCAGATTCTTTCTCTTTTGATCGATATGCCGGATCATCTTGTGGGCTGCCTCTATGGGATCGAGTTCGAATGCCCATTTCCCACCAATTTCCTTCTCCATTTCATCGGTGATGTAGTTGGTGAGATTTTTACTACCCATGATGGGGAGTGGATGCCCGATCATGGTATAGACACCGGAAGCGACGAAGTACATACCGATCGAAACTGCTTTCTCCGACATCCATTCCGGCGCTGCCCCTGCAACTGGAAGCTCAGATATGTCCTGTCCCAGACCCCCTTCTGAGACAACATTCGTGAGGACCTTCAGGATTCTGCTGTTGTCGACACATGAGCCGAGGTGGAGAACGGGTGGTATACCAACGGCACGGCACACCTCTTTTATTCCCTCCCCTGCAAATTGCAGCGCCGTATCGGGTCTCAGGATTCCGTGTTTCCCGCAGCTGATTGCGTTGCAACCGGTGGTGACGACCAGCACATCATTTTTAATAAGCTCTTTCACCATTTTTATATGGGCTTCCTCGTAGCTCACATTCGGATTCGAACACCCAATAACGCCTGCTGCACCGCGAAGCCTCCCCGCAATAACGGCATCATTCAGCGGCCTGTACGTTGATCTGTAGGTACCGCCAAGGAACTGAAATACCGACTCAGAGGTAAACCCGGCCACGAGGCGCTCGGTGACATTGGGAATGAAGATGTTCTCGGAATTTCTATTTGCAAAGTTATCTATGGCTGTTTCTAAAATCTTCGTGGCAATCTCAACCGCTCTGTCTTCGTGGAATTCGATATGGAACACACCCGGCATCTTAGCCTTTGGCGATGTGGTTACCAGTTTTGTATGAAAATGATTTGTGACATAGTCGAGGCTCGGATACAGGCATTGCACGTCAACCAGCATCAGCTCAACCGCACCTGTCATTATCGCCAATTCCTGCTGCATCACGCTGCCTGCAACGGGAATACCGTGTCGCATGAGGATTTCATTGGCGGTGCAGCAGATGCCACTGACATTGATTCCCTTTGCCCCTTCCTTCTTTGCTTTATTGATGAGCTCCTCATTCATCGATACCGTTGCAATAATATCGGAGAGCGTGGGCTCGTGACCATGCACAACGATGTTGACATAGTCCTTATCAATAACGCCGAGGTTCGCCGTTGCAAGGATGGGATTTGGAGTACCAAAGAGAACATCAGATAGTTCAGTGGCAATCATTGAACCACCCCAACCATCGGCAAGGGCAGCCCTTATTCCTTGTTTCACCAAATTCTTATAATCAGTATCGACACCGATATGAGTGCGGTGCATTATCTCCACGATTTCTCTATCAATTGCTCGAGGATAAACGTCGAGATTCTCCCATACTTTCTGCCGTGTCGGGGGAGCACTCGAGGCCATTTTAACCACCCCTTCCTGCTTTCCAAATTCCTCAAGGGCCGCTCGGGCAACATCTCCCGCTATTTCTCTCGTATCCCTTCCGTTCGTCTTTATTTCATACAGATCTGCAACTGCTTTTAGTTTTTTCTCATCTTTCACCACATAATCGCTTTGTGCGTCTTTGGAAACCATGAGGAGGGTGTGTGCAATATCTCTTCCGTGATCTGAATGAGCTGCAGCGCCACCTGCAATCATACGAACAAGATTCCGTGCGGCAATGGTATCAGCATTGGCGCCGCAAATACCATTTTGCGGTCCGTTACCAAAGGGATCTATGCGACAGGGACCCATACTGCAGTTTCTGCAACAGATACCGAGTGTTCCAAATCCGCACTGGGGCTGCATCTTATCGTACCGATCCCAAATTGTTTCAACGTGTTGATTGTTTGCCCTCTGTAACATGACCTGTGAAGCCTTGTCCGCATGTTCCAATTTCCTTGACATGAGCTTACCTCCTTTTAAATGAATATTAGGGTGAATGTCGAATTTCACACATCGGTATATAAATGTAGCTTAATCTGATATATTGCACGGTAATCTTTGAGAACTTCGGTTAAAAAGCATGGTTTGTTTCAGTTTTTTAACGAAAATAGAAGTTGCTTTCCCCGTTTAAAACAGAAATTCGAAGTTCGACCTATTGATCTAATAGATACTTTTATGGATGTGGCACGTGATATTTTTAGTAACTGAAAATGATTATCATTATCACTATATAAAAGGAATTTCGTTTCGTCAAATAGTTTTAGAAATACTTTGACCTTTTTCAACATCCGGTATAAAATTGATAATGAAAACCATTTTCATTAATAAGTTGTAAATTAATTTGTATGTTTTACCTGGGCATCGCACGAAGTAGAGGATGAAAGGGATTACATTGAACGCAACTATTTTTCGCTGGTACAGTGAGAAATTTTCTTCGAAGAGGTGATTCGTATGCCGCGTGGTGACGGAACAGGTCCTCCGGGAGGAGGTCAGGGACGCGGAGGCGGCGCGCGAAGGGGCGCCGGCAGGGGCCGCATGGGGGGTAATCGTCCTGGTTCGGGACCAGCAGGCGAATGCATCTGCCCATCTTGTGGTGAAAGGGTCGCTCATCAGGCTGGTATGCCCTGCTATCAGATTTCCTGCCCGAAGTGTGGGACAACAATGATTCGTGCCTGATTAGTCATGGGAGCTGGAAACATCCACGTCAGTCATGAGAGTAGTAAGAAAAAATCAAGCAGCGTATGGAGGATAAGTACGATGGATAAGTACAAGTACGTATACGGCCCCGTTCCTTCGTGGCGGCTGGGTAGATCCCTGGGAATCGATCCCCTTTCCAAGAAGCAGAAGATCTGCAGCTTCAACTGTATCTACTGCCAGATCGGCGAGACGGATTGTCTGCAGGTCGAGCGGGATATCTTTATCACCCCCTTGCAGATAATCGGAGAGCTTCGGCGGCTTCCAGACATCACGGTTGATTATATCACCTTCTCCGGGAGGGGAGAGCCGACGCTTGCCGGAAATCTGGGCGCAATGATACGTGCAGTCAAGCAGGTAATGGAAGAAAAGGTTGCCGTCATTACCAATTCGTCGCTCCTGAACAGAGACGACGTACAGTCGGATCTACGCGATGCCGATCTGGTGGTTGCCAAGCTGGATGCCAGCACTGAAGCGTCTTTTCAGCGCATAAACCGGCCAGCGGAAGGGGTCCACCTGAACGATATCCTGAACGGGTTGAAGGAGTTTCGCTCCTCATACGGGGGAAAACTTGCCCTTCAGATTATGTTCCAGCCTGAAAACAGGGAAGAAGCCGAGGAGCTTGCAGGTTTGACAGGAGAGATCGCTCCGGATGAGGTGCAGTTGAACACTCCTTTGCGTCCCTGTGCGGTTCACCCCCTTTCACCAGAGGAGATGAAGAGGATCCACCAGTTGTTCTCAGGCTCCGTGATCTCCGTGTACGAGGCGGAAAAAGTGCAAGTACGCTCTGTGAGCGGTACCAAAACCCTGACGCGAAGAGGGAAGGTAATTCATCGATAGAGAAGTGGAGTGCTCGCATGCCTTTTAAAGGATTCAGAAGAGGGAGAAGGTATAGGGGGCGGGGCAGGGGATTCAGGCCTGGACCACCTTTATACTGTATCTGTCCTCACTGCGGTGCGAGGGTACCGCATCAAAGAGCCGTGCCCTGTTACAGGATAGTCTGCAACCGGTGTGGCTCTCCCATGGTCAGACAATTTTTTCAACGGGAACAATGAATGGATGCTGCTGCTGATAGAATCCGGGAACTGAAGCACGGCCATCGGATAGCCTTTATCGCTTCAACGATGACCCTGTCCCTGGCTCTGATGAAGGCACTGGTTGGATACATGTTCGACGTGGATGTGCTGATCGCCGATGCTTTTCACAGTGGTGCCGACGTGCTGGCCATCTCTGCTTCTGGATTCGGCCTCTGGCTGGCCACCAGAAAAAAATCTACCCGGTTTCCCTACGGTTTGTACCGGGCGGAAACCCTTGCAACCCTGCTGATCGGGGGCGGAATTGCATGGGCAGGTGTGGAACTTTTAAGAAACGGCCTTCAGAAACTCTTTCATACCCCGACTGTCAGGGGCTTTCCGACCATTCCTGTTGTTGTCAGTGTCGTATCCATTATTTTGGCCCTCATCCTTTCCACGAAGGAGAAAAAGGTAGGGAAACAAATAAATTCCCAGTCTCTGCTCATCAATGCCAGGGAATCTTTTCTGGATATCTTTGTGTCCGTGGTGGTGCTATTAGGGATCTTGTTGGGCTACCTCAGAATACCCTTCGTGGAAGGTGGAATTATCATCGGCATATCACTGCTGGTGTTCTGGCTGGGATTGAAGAGCATATGGATATCTCTGCTGGTACTGATGGACGCGAATCTGGAACCGGAATTGCGGTCTGAGATTCAGGAGAAGGTCAACCAGATCTACGGCGTGAAAGGGGTCGGGGAAGTGAAGATCAGACAATCCGGCCCATTTAGGATGGTGGAGTGCAAAATACTCACCAGTTCTACGCTCCCCCTGTACAAATCCCATGAGCTGGCCGATAAGGTGGAGGATTTTATCGAGCAGAGCTACAATCATATCGAGTCGGTGTTTGTCCATGTGGAGCCTGCAAGGGAAGAGGTGGTAACCGCGATTGTACCGGTGCGTAACATCGAGGGTATGGATTCCAAGGTGTATGGTCACTTTGGCAGGGCTCCCTATTTCATAATCCTGAAATTACACGATGATGATGCCGAGATCGAGGATTTTTACATGAATGAGTTCCTGCAGGAGAAGCGGCACATCGGTATTAAGGTGATTAAAACCGTCATCAGCCACAAGCTGGATATTCTGTTTACTTCACGAATCGGGGAGCTTTCATTCTACATGCTCAAGGAAAACTTCGTGGACATCTACCGTATTAAGGAAGGGCAGTCTGTACGGGAGATTCTGGAACAGTACTGGTGTGGTGCCCTGAAGAAGGTAACCAAACCCACTCATCCTCTGGAAGAGGCCCAGGTGGAGAATAGCGAGTGAGGTTGCATTCAAAGAAATCTTAGCTGGCACGTCGAAGTGCGCGGATCATCCACTGAAGTAGAGCAGGCTTATAATACCATATTCCGATTATCCGGGTCACGTATCAAATTTCCTATACATAATGAAGATAATCCACACCATAAGCGCTTAATACTTCGCTCACTTTGCTATTGGCCACATACGTGGATACTGGAATAAGAAATAGTGAGTGCGAGATCGTACACAGCTGTCATCATTCCATGCATCACATAGAAACATGTATTGGAATCATGGGATTCGAGGGTCATTCTCATACGATGCGGCGCTCCAAATAGGGGCTGATCCTCGTCACGATCTCGTAGTTGATTGTGCCCGCCCATCCTGCCAGGGTTTCCGCAGTGATGGATTCACTGTCCCAGGTCCCCAGGAGCACCACCTCGTTCTCGAGACTCACTTTCTCGATATCGGTGATGTCGATCATGGTGAGGTTCATGCACACCCTGCCCATGACCGGCGCACGTTTGCCGTTCACAAGCACATAGGCATTGTTCCCCAGTTTGCGGTCATATCCGTCAGCGTATCCCACGGGAAGAACCGCCATGCGTGTCCGCCGCGTGGTCCGGTACGTGCAGCCGTATCCCACGAAGCTGCCCTCCGGGAGGGTCTTTATCTGCACGATCCTCGTTTTCCAGGTCAGCACGGGCCGAAGGTCTGGCACTCTCCCGTGGCCCATCTTCGCCGAGATGAAGGTTTCCCGGGATGGCCACAGCCCGTAGATGCCGATGCCGGCCCGGATCATGCGGAAATGTGTCTGTGGAAAGAGTATGCTTGCTGCGGTGCTCGCGGTGTGTATGATGGACGGCGAGTGTCCCCTGTCATCGAGCACCTGCAGGGCCCGTTGAAAGCGCTCGACCTGATAATCCGAGTATTCGTGGTTGAGGGTGTCCTCGATGTTGGCAAAGTGGGTTGACACACCTTCGAGCTCGACACCGGCGGTTCGGTCGATCCTTTCTACGAACATGCCGATCTCGTCGATCAGTATTCCCTGCCTGCCCGTTCCCGTCTCAACCTTCAGGTGCAGCCGTATCTGCCTTTCAGAGGTATGGAGACGTGAGAGGGCATCAAGGGTCTCAAGGTTGTATACCGTGAGCCGGAGACCGGCCTCCACCGCTTCGCGGAGACGTTCCAGGGGCACGTGGCCGAGGAGAAGGATCGGTTTGCGTACTCCGAGCCCGCGGAGCTCGAGCCCCTCCTCGAGGGAGTTCACGGCGAACCAGTCCGCCGAGGGCAGGAGCTTCACCATCTGTGCAACCCCATGCCCGTAGGCATTGGATTTTATCACCGCACAGAGCAGCACCCCCTCATTGGCGCAGGCTTTGAGCTCCCGCGCGTTGTGGTCCGCTGCTTTCCCGTCGAGCTCTATCCATACCAGGCTGCTCATGGCCTTGAGCATACTAGCCGGACAGAGTCTTCGGCAACTGTAAAAACCTGCAATCTCCTATCGGCTCTCATTGAAGGAGGTTATGGAGGAACAGGAGGGACGCAACAGGTGGGGCACATTTCTATAGCGGGTCCTGTGAAAAACCTTGCAAGGTCAGAAGAATCCGTTGATAATGGATCAATAGGGAGGGTGATGTACGCAAGGTGATGTATTACCTGAAGAGAATCCTGATATCCGTGAAATAAGCGCTATACTCTTATCATAAAATCAACTCAGGAATACTCAATGCCGGGAAAGGTTGAACTGCTCAGGGGGGTGGGTGTATTTTCCGATTTGACTGATCATGGTCTCGAAATCGTTGCTCGCTATTGCCGCTACTATCGTTACGATACCGATGATATCATTTTCCATGAAGGGAGCCATGGCGAGGAGCTCTTCATCATTCAGAAGGGCAAGGTGCTCATAACCAAGCACCGTGGTGAAAACGAGGTTGACATTGCCCGTTTTATTGAGGGGGAGTCCTTCGGCGAGCTCGAGCTGCTCGATGAGGCGCCCCGCTCGACCACGGCTACTGCAGAGAAACCCACAACTCTTCTCCGGTTCCCAGGGAAGAACTTCAAGTTCAGAGACCTGCTCCAGCACCATGCGACCGTGTTTGCGCCGGTACTCCACAGGTTGCTTGTCATGATCGCCGAACGTATTCGAAACACCAACAAACTTATCTCAGAAAATGCACCCTGGGTACAGGACCTGAGACGGCAGCTCCACACCGACAAGCTCACAGGGCTCTACAACCGTACATACCTCGAGGAGGATTTCGCGGAGTTGCTTCCACTGCACGGCGAGGGCACCGCGCTGCTCATGGTGAAACCCGACCGGTTCAAGATAATCAACGATCTGCACGGACACGAGGTGGGTGACAGGGTGCTTCGGGCCATGGCAGAAACTTTTCGTTCCACGGTTGGCAATGAGGGTATTGTGGCCCGGTACCGTGGAGACGAGTTCGCGGTCATACTCCCGGGTGCAGGCTTCGAACGCTCGCGGCACAGGGCGGGGGACATTGCCAATGCTCTCAGGGAGCTGGACGTGGAGTCGATCGCCGGGCCGGGTGTGAGCCCGATCACCGTGAGTATCGGTATCGCTCTCTATCCGAGGGACGGTAAGAACAACATGGATCTGCTTCAGAGCGGCTTCGAGCGCATGTTCCTGGCCAGGGAAGGTGAGCTGGACCGCACGCTCATCACTGGGGACAGGATAGAGGTTCGATAGATGACTACTGCGACAGCTCAATTCCTGAAAAAAGTTGATCTGCTCTCTCTTCTGAGCGAGGAAGAGGTGCAATCCTTCATGGAGTTTCTCCAGACCATCGACATCGAGGAGGGTGAAACCCTCTTCAGGGAAGGTGAAGAGGGCCACGAGCTCTATATCGTGAAATCGGGCAAGATACGGGTTGCCATATCACTGCCCGATGGAAGGAAGAAGGACATCACCGAGTTCATGCCCGGCGACTTTTTCGGAGAGATGTCCATATTCGAGAATGCACCGCGCTCTGCGACCTGCTACGCCAGCGAGAACAGCACGCTCTATTCACTAAGGGGAAGCGATTTCTTCAGGCTCATGGAGGACTGGCCTTCTCTTGCCATCAAGATCATGTACCGCATGTCCCGTATAACCACACGCAGGCTGCGACACACCGGTGAGTTCCTTTCAGACATGGTTCTGTGGGGGGAGCGCGCGCGAAAGCGCGCCATTACCGATGAGCTTACCGGCGTCTACAACAGGCACTTCTTGGAGGATTCCCTGGAGAACCAGTTCAGGCGGGCAAGGGAAAGCGGAAACCCTCTCTCCCTGGTCATGGTGGACCTCGATCACTTCAGGTCCATAAACGAGACCTACGGCCACGAGGCCGGTGACGGGATTCTGCTTGCCGCAGTTCGTGTGTTCAGGAGGTATCTGCGCGAGGGGGACATAGTGGCGCGCTACGGAGGTGACGAGTTTACCTTTCTCATGCCCCATACGAAAAGTGACGAGGCGCATGATATCGCTCAACGAATCTGCGACGGGATGAAGAGTTTAGACATTCTGCAGGATAAGAGCGGGTCGGTCACCCGCGTCACCACCAGCATGGGAATCGCGTCGTTTCCGGAGAATGGACCGGATCTGCGCGCCGTGATGAAAAAGGCCGACGAGGCACTCTACAGGGCGAAGGAGCTTGGCAGAAACCGGGTGGTCAGCGCGATGTGAAGAGCGTTTTTGTTGGCAGAGGAACGATGATGAAAAAAGTGTCAATTCCCACCATCTATGAGAAGAACCGGATCATCGCAAACATCATAGAAGCCATGCTGTCCAGGAACAGGTTTCTCCTCCTCGGACATCGAAATCCAGACGAGGACTGTATTGCTTCCATGGTTGCCTTTTCGCTTCTCCTCGGAAAGCTGTACAAACCGGCGGAGATCTGTCTCGGCGAGAGGGTGCACGAGCACTATCAGTATCTGCTGAACATCTGCAGGTACAACTCCATTACCCTGTTCGAGGCCTGTGAGAGTTTTGGAGGTGCAATAGACACCGTGGTCATATGCGATACGCCGAAACCGTCCATGGTTGAGAGGAGCAAGCGCATCGAGACGCTACTCAAAGATCCGAAGGTTCTCAAAATCGAGATAGACCATCACCTGGGTGCGGATTCACGGTATATCGGAGATCAGGGCTACTGCCTCGTCACGGAAGCGACGTCCTCAAGCGAGCTGATCGGCCACATCGCGTTAAAAATGAGAAACCATGGTACGCTCATGCATCAGTATCAGATCGACGAGGTTTTCTCCCGAAACCTAATACTGGCAATTCTGACCGGCATCATCGGTGATACAAACATGGGTCAATTTCTGAAATCCAGGCGGGAGAGTAGGTTTTACCGGCTCTTCAGCTCCATGCTCAACAACCTTCTGGTCGAGGAGACGGTGAAGGAGTCCAATTTCAAGAGTATGGACGAGGTCTTTCACGAGCTGCACCGTCT
>SMTZ1_10001592_pt1 | contig 22948 bp, 22 predicted proteins | sample DeeMarSWOR136_30_FD_25667 | JGI IMG/M metagenome (IMG submission 25667) | reverse complement strand
CTGCGTGAGGTGGATTTTGCAGTAGTCGCCGAAATGGTCGGTATAGATAGGCAGGTCGTTTCTGGGCCAATGGTCGGAGTTTATGGGATTATCGGGGGCGTGTCGGAAACAGCCGCATATATCAGTTGGTTTTATTCGCGGCCAGCGGGCACAGCCGGTTTTTCGATCTACGCCGGGCGGATTCTTTACGCAGTGCAGGCGAGAGGTGATAATGCGGGAAAAGTAGCAGTTACCGCAGTTTCTTTTATTGTTTGTTTTTTCCATTCGCCCAACCTTCGAGGGTGCCCAAATTAATAACGGCCCCCCATAATTACCCGGATGTGCACTTTTGATACGAAAATTGAGCTCGATTCTCGATGCCCGATTCTCGTTACTCGTTCAAAGACAGGCAGTTAAAATTTTTTTATTTTTTTCGATTTTGGGCGCCGGGTATGTTCGGATTTGATCGATAATTTGTGCACAGGAGAGGGCGAAATTGGCGTTGACAAAGCCGCATTGATTTATAATAATCTTCGGGTTGCAGCCGAAGTGGCGGAACTGGCAGACGCGCGGGATTCAAAATCCCGTCCTGGCAACAGGGTGAGGGTTCGACTCCCTCCTTCGGCATTTATTCGTGGTGCGTATCGCGTGAATCGTATTGCGTAAAAACAAAAAAGAAAACGCTACAGTGCCGTTTTACCGGCATCGTATTCTTCGCTGTCGCTGCGTATTATTAGAAGAACACCGGGCTACAAGATAGGAATCCGAGGTATTATCCAAAAAAGAGTTTATGCATATAGAGGATAGCGTATTGTCGAAAGAAAGAAGTATGGCTAAACATATCGGGATTGTGGCGTGCAGTGCAGAGGGGGCGGCCCTTTGTTATCGCACTATATGTGCGGAGGCCGGGGCTTTGATGGGTGAACACTGCCATCCAGAGATAACCATGCATACTTATCCACTTTCGGACTATATGATGCATATTCGTGCCGGGGAGTGGAAAGCGGTGGGCGAACTTATGATTCGCTCGGCGAAGATAGTCGCGGAGGCGGGGGCGGATTTTGCAATCTGTCCCGATAATACGATTCATCAGTCCTACGAGATGGTGGTGAGTCAATCGCCTATACCATGGCTGCATATTGCAGAGGTGGTTGCGGAAGGAGCCAAAGAAAATGGATATACACATCTTGGTATTTTAGGGACAAAATATCTTATGACAGGGCCGGTGTATCCTGATGCTCTGAAGATATTCGGGATAAACTGTCAGATACCAAACGAGGGGCAGCTGGAGCGGATTGACAACATTATATTCGGTGAACTTGTAAACGGCGTATTCAGTGAAGAATCCCGGCTTTATTTTAACGAGGTGATAGAGGACCTTAAGGAGGCCGGCTGTGACGGAGTCGTGCTTGGGTGTACGGAGATACCTTTGCTGGTGAAGCCGGAGGATTGTCCCCTGCCAACACTGGACTCGACGCGATTACTTGCAAGGGCGGGCCTGAGGAATGCGCTTCAGGCAGATTAGCTGGAAATCGAAGCAGATTATGATTATCAAATAATCAAAAAAAGCCCCCGAAAAAATGGGGGCTTTTTTTTCGTGTAATTGATTCAGGAGGAATCAAATAGCGTTTGCGGAAATAAGCCTGAAGACTTTTTCTTCGGTCTCGGCTTCGAGCTTTTCACGTCTGAGGACCTTCAGGGCATCTTTTATTTTCTTTTTGTCGCCACGTTCAAGGATTTTCGAGGCCTTTTCATGCCTGATGATTCTCTGCAGGACATCGACTAATTCTGTTGATAAGCCAAGGCTGTTTTGTCCGAGGCTTTTAAGCAGCCACCTGCCACACTCGCGGACCTTATCCGGGGGCAGTATAACGGCGCCACCCACATCGAAGGCGCGATTCAATTCAATCTTTACTCCGTGGTCTCCCAAATCGATCGCGGAGAGAGTGTAGCCGTTTTTGTAAGTGAAACCGGGGAGTGCCTTGTACATTTCATTTATCTGTCTCTTGCTCTTGTCGTTGATTCGCAAACTTATTCTTTCCATAAAACGACCCTTCATAAGCCCCAGCATTTTTGTTCGGTACGTCGGAGTAATACCCTTTTGGAGAACTTGATAAGCTCAAAGCAATTACCGTTTCTATTACTATTAAGTAAGACGTATTCAGCTACGAGAATATTTCAGAAAAGGCCGATAATATATGGTAAGCTTACCACCAAAGACGGAATTATCCTTGATATTGGCTCAAAAACGAGGAGAATCGGCATAATCAAGTATTCAGCACAAATATATCGGATAGTTCGGGTTATGCGGATTACGCGGATTATGCCGGCCATAAATGTGTCAAATAATAAGCAGGATTAGTCCGGAGCATATTCGTTTATAAGCTGTTATTTAGATAATTAATTACGTTTTTGTTTAATGCTGATGCCCGGGAACGGGCTATGTATTAGACCAGAGGGCCGAACCAGCTTAGAGGGGTGTGTTGTTTATATTCTTGTTAAAAAATCGCTGGCCTGCTTTATAAACTGGCTCGTGGAGACCAAAAAGATGGTATCAAGCTGCTGGAGCATGTAGTTGCCGCGTGGTATCGAGAAATCGCCCTGCTCCTTATAGATTCCCATGAAGACACAATCCTTTGGGAAGTCTTTACTCTGGGCAATATCTTTGACTGTCATACCAACACTTTTTGCATTTTCGGGGAGCCTGACGGCATAAATTTCGGCTTTTCCTCCGCTGAGTGTCATGACCTTTTTTACCTTCGGCTGTTCAATTTCCATCATAATCTGATTTATCAACAGGTCTGCCATTCTAACGATGGTGTTGATGCCGGCCAATTTGTATGCCTGTTCGTAGCGGGGGTCCCTGAGGCGGGCAATAATCCTCGGGATGCCGAGGCTCTTTGCGATGAGGGCGCAGGCTATATTGTCGGAGGCAAGGCGCATGAGGCAGAGTATGGCATCGGTTTTTTCGGCACCGGCTCTTTCGAGGGTGTTGATATCCGTAGCGCTGCCGTGAATGGCGACAGCTCCGGTTTCAGCATAAATGGATTCACAAACGTCCTGGTCCCTATCTATTACAACGACATCATGCTTGTTTGCGACGAGCCTTCTGGTGACCTCGTGGCCTATAAGACCCGCACCGGCGATAATAACGTACATGTTTTGCCCCTTTCCAAATCATACAGATTGCCAAGCTTTTCGACTGAAAATCATCAAGACGGGTAAAATTTCCAAACGTCCTGCAAGCATTCCAAAGATGTAGACTATCTTGATGGCGGGATTAAGGCTCGCCATCGCATCGAGGGGGATATAACAGGGACCGATATTGCCGAGGGCACTGAACATCCCCGAAAATGACTCATAAGCACCGAGATTGGACAACAGCGCGGTGATACAGCCGCCGATTACAAGCAGTACACACCAAGCAAAAAACAAACTGCCCACACGGTAGATTTCATTTGCCTCGATGGGTTTTCCATCAATAATGACCGTAGATACCGACTTCGGCGGCGTTCGTAAACAGAAAAGCTCGCGGCGAACCAGTTTTACGAGAATGCTGATACGCAGCACCTTTATGCCTCCACCCGTGGAACCGACACAGCCGCCAATAACCATCATGACGAGGAAGAGCTGTCTTGCCATGTGCCCAAAGAATGGACCGGCGATATCCTTCGTGCCAAATCCGGTGGTTGTAATAATGGAAGCGACCTGAAAGAAAACGGTTCGGAAATTTTCCTCCATGTTTGACCAGAAATTCGGTTCCCTGAATGAGGCCGTAGTTAATGACTGGGTGTTTATACATCTTTCAATGAAAATTAAAAGAACAAAGAGGCCAATAAAGGTCCACCAGTACCTCATTTCAGTATTGTCGCCGAGCGCTTTGAAGCTGCGTTTCAAAACGCGATAATGGACGAGGAAATTTGTGCCGCCCATAATCATTGCAAGAATCAGGATGTATTCGATCCAGATAAAATTCGGGAAATTCGCAAAGCGGTAATGGGCGATGCTTGCATCGTAAGGTGAAAAACCGCCCGTCGAAAGAGCCGTGAAACTATGGCAGACGCCCTCAAAAAGAGGCATGCCGGCGATATAGAGTGCAGCGGTTATGAAGGCAGTCAATCCCGCGTATATCAGCCAGAGGATTTTTAGCGTATTTGCCAGACCGGGAACGGGACGTTCGGCAGCGATTTTGTGTGTTTCAGCACCAAAGAGCCTGTGCGTTCCGGCACCGCGATAGATTAAAGAGAGAAAAAAGGTCAGGATGCCCAATCCACCAATCCACTGGGTGAGGCTTCGCCAAAAAATGATACTTTTCGGCATTTGTTCAAGGCCGGAAAACATGGTAATACCCGTGGTAGTAAAACCACTCATTGCTTCGAAGAAACCATCCAGATAACCGGCATCGACAGCGATTACAAAGGGCAGACCACCGACAGCGGAAAAGAGAATCCATGCGAGACTACAAACAAGCATTGCCTGCGGGATTGAGGGATTTGTCGGCTGGAAAAGGAAATGTAAGAGAATTCCCAAAAGAAGCGAGGAAGCACTCGGTATAAGAAAGGCCAGGAGGATTTTGAAATCCGTTGCGATTTCGCCAAAAACGAAAGAGACCACAAGAGGGAAAAGCAGAAACAAACTCAAAATAATGAGCAATGAACCTAATGTATGGAAGATGCCCTGTAGATTTCGAAAACGATTACGCATGCGCGAATACCATCATGAATAACAGGTTTGTAACCTGTGCCTGCCCTATCCGTGACTCAATGATACAATCCATTTTTTATATCAGCCATCCAAGATATAACTCTATCCGTTCCGGCTTAATACAACAAGTCTTTAAAACCACCTGAACAAGCATATGACCATTCAGGATGGTTGTTGAAGCATTATAATTCAGGCGACATTGTTCCACAATGTTCTTTTCGCCGGCCTATGAGTGCTTTATAGAATTCGGCCATACTTTAAGCGAATGATTTATGTCGATCATTGAAGATTCGTTTTTCCCAACAAAGGTTTCATAATATGTTACAATATGAGTATCAGTCAGATAAGCTTTCGAGGACCTGTTTCATATTTTGGCGGTAGTCGTGAAAGGCGATCCTGCCCTTTTCTGTGAGATGGAGTAGGGTACGAGGGATCTTATCAACAAATTCCTTTTTTATCTCTACGTAGCCGGCGGATTCGAGCTTTGACAGATGCGAAGAGAGATTTCCCCGTGTGAGGTTTGTCTGATTCATCAGGAACAGGAAGTCTGCGCTTTCGACGACGGACAGATATGCGAGGATCAAGAGCCTGGCTGGCTCGTGAATGACACGGTCGATTTGGGCAAGGGACTGGAGATTTGTATTGTCTAACCGGTCATTATCCATTAGCGAGCTCCTCAGTGGATTTTGGATACCTGTACAAGAACCGTATGAACAAGACAAGGCCGAAGGGTGTCAGGAAGGCACCCATAGCGAGGAAGTAAAGAAGTGTTCCGGTCTCGACCTGGGCAAATCTCAGAATCGAAAGGGCTAAACCGACAATAAGGGAATAAACTGCAAAGATGTAATATCGTGTGGTTGCGGATTTTGCCGCCAGAGAGACGAACATACCAGCGAGCATGATGCCGGCCCAGAAGGGTACCCATTTCATCCAGAGGCTGAAATCACTGACGTTGGCAAACAGGATGAAGGCAACGGCCAAGAGGGCGATTACAATAAGGGTTACGAGGGCGATGCCGGTAATGGCGTCTCTGGGTTTATCCTCAACGAGCTTTACATAGCCTGTGCGGGGGTATGTGAACCGCTTTCTTAAGGCATTGAGTACGGGACCAAAAAGAAGTATGGCAATAGGGAACATGCCAATCAGGATCCGTGATAACAGCCTTGTAGACATTGCCAGGAGGCAGATTCCCATGACAAATTCCATAAGGCCATCCTGTTGGGATTCCCTGAAGGTTTTCTGTCCTATTTCTTTGACGTTTATTTGCTGTTTCATTGTTTATTTCCTTAAAAAGCATCATCTGTATTACATACCAGTTTGTACTATAAACCAGTTTACATTAGCAACATGCAACTGTCAAGGTTTTTTGGGGATTTTTTTGAAAAATTTTGGATAGATTCGCATAACCGCTTATATAAAAGGCGGTTATAGAAAGAATATTTTTTCGTTTTCAGGAGGATTACGGATTTAAATTGGGATTTGGTGGTGTTTTTATGTAATTTCGGCCCTATCGATTCGTTACTGTTCGGAGGGTTTTGCTTTTAGGCCGGAGATGACAAGGATAGTACCGACGAGCCACATCGCGATAAGGTACACCCATATTAGCCAGGGTAGATTGAAGAAGTATTTAACCAAGTTATGGTAAGCATAGCTGTGGGTCTTGGCGCGTGATGCGACAAGAGAGATGATTCCATGCTGCAGAATGGGGACTAAAATCCCAAGCGTCCAAATGATTGTGCCAATAAGAATTCTTTTAACCTTCATGTGAATTCCTTTCAAATCGAAATATCTAATATTATGCAGGTATGGTTCAACAGTCGCAAGTATAAAAATGAGGTTTGTCACTTACAATTATGAAACAGATCAGGCGTAGATTTTCAAGACGTGTTTGCAGACATCGAGGATGGTGATGTAGCAAATCAGGCTAAGAATCAGGAGCCAACCTGTGACCATTACGGGGAGTCGGAGTCTGGCAAGTGAGCGGTGGATTTTTTCCAATAAACAGAACAGAATCTTTCCTCCATCCAGAGGCGGCAGCGGGAGCAGATTTAATAAGGCGATGTTTATGTTTAGGATAACGGCAAATTGCAGAATACTTGACAATCCTGCGGAGACGAATTGGCCGCCTACGGCTACTATGCCAACGACGCCGGACAACTGACCGGGAGAGGCGAACAAAGCAGGTAAGGCGGAGAGGAACTGGAATGTAATGTTTATCAACTGGATAAACGGGAGAATAGAAATTGCATAGAAGGAAAATCCCGTTGTTATAATGTTCAAAACGGCCAAGCAGATTATGGACAGGATAATATTTGCGACGGGTCCGCCCAAAGCGAAGATAATCTGCCGGGAAGAGGGAATTTGAAAAAAGTCATCGAAGTCCTCAACCTCAGGCAGGACGTAGCCTGCGATGGGGAAGGCCGAGATGCAATATTCTGTTCTGCCCTTTTTAAAAGACCATAATTTCGGGCCAAAGCCGACTGAAAAACGCTCGATAGGGATTTTGGAGAGTTTTGCGGCGATAAGATGCCCGAACTCGTGGGCGAGGATCAGAAGATTAATTAAGATGAACACAGCCAAATAATTCATTTTATAACCTTTTATTAGTAAATCGGCATTACTCGATTATAACATAAGCGGGAGCTTAAGTAAAATTCATTTACAGCGGCGTAGTCGCTCGAAACCGGCAATTATTTTGCGACGAAAGGTGAGAGCTGGCGGAGTTTATTGATAATTGGTGGCATTTTTTCAATGGTGTAGTCAACCTCTTCTTCGGTGTTGTACCGGCTGAGGCTGAATCGGATCGAGCCGTGGGCTGCGGTGAATGGGACGCCCATTGCTCGCAAGACGTGGGAGGGCTCGAGAGAGCCGGAGGTGCAGGCGGAGCCGCTGCTTGCACAGATGCCGAACTTGTCGAGCATAAGGAGGATGGCTTCGCCTTCTATGTACTCGAAGCTGATGTTAGCAGTATTGGGGAGGCGATTATCCTTGTCGCCGTTGAGTCGGGAATCGGGACACTCTTTTAATATGGCGTTTTCAAGTTTATCGCGGAGAGATTTTACCTTACTGTTTTCTTGTTCAATGTTTTCGGCTGCCAGTTCGCAGGCTTTTCCGAGGCCGACGATACCGGGTACGTTTTCGGTTCCGGCGCGTTTGCCCGCTTCCTGATGGCCTCCGACCATAAAAGGTGAAAATCTCGTGCCCTTTTTGATATAGAGGACGCCGACACCTTTTGGTGCGTGGATTTTATGACCGGAGAGACTTAGCATATCGATACTGCTATTTGATAGATTCAATGGAATCTTGCCGACGGCCTGCACGGCGTCAGTGTGGAATGGGATGCCCCTATTTGTGACGATGCCGGCGATTTTATCGATAGGGAAAACGACGCCGGTCTCATTGTTGGCGTACATAATCGTAACGATGGCAGTATCATCATCAAGCTCTTCTTCAAGCTCGGCCAAGTCGAGCCAGCCAACCTTATCCACAGCAAGTTCGACGACGGTGTAGCCGTGATTTTCGAGCTGGCGGCAGGCTGTCAAGACAGCGGGGTGCTCGACCCTGGTAGTAATTACTTTTCGTTTGTTCGGGGAGGCAGCCAGGGCACCCTGAATGGCGGCGTTGTCACTTTCGGTACCGCCGCTTGTGAAGATAATCTCGGCGGGATCGCAAACAAGGAGGTTAGCGGCCTGCTCACGGGCGCGTCTTATTTTGCGGCCCAACTGTCCGCCGAAGGTGTGCATGCTCGAAGGATTTCCGTAAAGGTCACAGAACAAGGGCTTTATTTCCTCAAGGACTTCTTCGGCAACCTTTGTTGTGGCGTTATTATCAAAATATACGGTTTTCATTGCTTATTCCCTGTGATCGTGGGGCTCCTGTGCGGAATCCTTGTCTTCTTCGACAAAGAGTTCTTCAGAGACAAATTCTCTGAGCCTGGCCTGGACAACATCCTTCATAGTGTACTCGGCGAGCATACACTGTGCGCACATTCCTCGGAATGCCACGATGACCTTGTTGCCATCGACGTCTATGAGCTCGACATTTCCTCCGTGTGCGCGGAGGGCGGGACGAATCTGCTCGTTGATTGTCTGCTGAATCAACTGAATCTTCCGGATATTTGTGAGTTTTGGTCCACGCCGGAGTTTCGGGGCGGTCGTATCCTTTACTTTTTCACCCTGAATCTTTTCGATAGTCTTTTCGATTTCTCCCTGGCATCCTCCGCAGCCGCCGCCCGCCTTGCAGTAATTTGTGACCTCTTCGACGGTTGTGAGATTGTTTTCGCGTATTACCCTTTCGATTTCGTTTTCGGTGACGCCAAAACAATTACAGACGACTCTACCTTCCAGCTCGTGTTTTTTCTTACCGCCGCTTCGGTAGTTTTCGATGGCCGCTTCAAGGGCTTCCCGACCCATGACGGAGCAGTGCATTTTCTGTTCGGGGAGGCCGCCAAGGTAATCAGCGATATCCTTATTGGTGACTTTTTCAGCTTCTTCGAGGGTTTTTCCTTTTATCATCTCGGTGAGAACGGAGGAAGTAGCGATAGCGCTTGCGCAACCGAAGGTTTTGAACTGCGCATCCTTTATCTTGCCGTTCTCATCGAGCTTGAAGGTGAGCTTGAGTGCGTCGCCGCAGGCGAGTGAGCCGACTTCGCCGACGCCATCCGGGTTTTCCACCTCGCCGACATTTCTCGGGTTGAAGAAATGGTCTTTTAGCTCGTCGGTATATTCCCACATATTCTCGTATCCTATATTGCGAAAAACTTCTGAAACGCAAAATACGAAACACGAAATCCAAAATTCGAAACAAAAACAAATGACAAAAATTCAAAATTCCAAACTTTTTTGTAATTTAACAACCACCACTTCGCGTTATGCTTCATTCTTTTCATAGTTTTGTGCCATGCTAAGCGGTTAAGAACAGGCCAGATTGAGTTATCATTTCTTGTCCTCAGCGCGAATCACTTGAATAATGCTCCTGGCCCTGGGGGCCCAGTCTATCGTTGTCTGAACATCCGGTTCGTATTTCTGGGGCCAGGAGCTGATTCTCTCGAGTGTCGGAATCGCCCGTTCGTCCGGCATCTGTGCAAGTGCGTCAAACACACAAAAACGCAACAAGCGGTGCGTCTCGTCTGCTTCCGCGAGATTAAGAAGAACCGGCAGCGCCGCTTCATAATGCAGCCAACCTAAAGCTCGCGTAGCAACCATGCGATACGTATTGTTTTGGTTCTTATCCTTCATAATATCCAACATTTTAGGGCCGGCACGCCGTTCCCCCAGACGCCCAAGCAAGCCCATAGCGTAAATTACATAATCGTCTTGTTCCAGGGCAGCCCCGCCCGGAACCAGAGCCAGCATGCCTGTTGCCGTAGGGGATTCATACCTGTCAGACCTGCTTTTTCGGGGTGGGGGAGGCTGCCATAAGACATCCGACGGTGTAGTCCAGCCCTTCAGGAATATTTCACCTGCCAGATGACCCCAAAGCGGCGACTTGGAAATCCGGACAAACTCGTAATAGCTTCTTATTGTTGCAGCACGACTTATCCCCACCGCTTCCTCAAGAGACCTATTGGACTGAAATGGTAGCGGATCGTCCGGCAAGAGCAACTGTCCTTCGCGTCGGGGGCCCGGGTCCGGGTTCCAAACGGGCTTTGGCCAAGGATCTACGTAGATGAGCACCATCACTTTTTCGTGAAACGACTTTTCCGTTTCCTGGAATTGGACCGGGTTTTCCGCTCGGGCCAGAATGATCTCAGCCAGCCATCGCTCTTGTTCGGAGCTGCCTGAAGACACTTTCTGTTTCAGGAATTTGACGACTTCAGGACCGTTATCCATAAGTTCATCGCGGCTTTCTGTGTACAACTGTCCCGTATTGTTCACAACCTTGGTGAATAATTCTTCGAACATTGCCGTTTTTCTTTTCTGCCCATTAAGTGCGCAGCCAGCAAGAGCAAAGGGCAGTAGCAATAATGCCATGGGTCGCATACGTGTTGTTTTTAAGGCCGCATGCAACTGTAAACATGTTATTCTGTTAGCTTCCATAATTGTATCTTCTAATGAACGATACGGGACTATTATGTCTGGCTTGCTCCTAAAGCCTGGTCAACGTCTGCTATTATATCATCTATGTGCTCCGTGCCAACGGAAATACGGACATAATCATCCGTTACACCTGCTGCGAGCTGCTCGGCTTCGGTCAATTGCTGGTGGGTCGTGCTGGCGGGGTGAATCACCAAAGTCTTACTATCGCCGATATTGGCGAGATGGCTGGCTAATTTGACGCTGTTGATAAATTTGATGCCAGCTTCTTTGCCGCCCTTGATACCAAAGCCGAGGATAGCCCCCTGGCCCTTTGGCAGATACTTTTTGGCAAGCTCATAGTCGGGATGTGATTTGAGGCCGGGATAATTTACCCAGGAGACCGCGTCCTGCTTTTCGAGCCATTGCGCAAGCGCGAGGGCATTTTCACTGTGTCGCGGCATACGCAGATGCAGGGTTTCGAGTCCCTGTATGAACAGAAAGGCGTTGAATGGAGACATACAGGAGCCCATGTCTCTTAGGAACTGGGTCCTTGCCTTTATGATATATGCCAATTCGCCAACGGCCTCGACATATTTAACGCCGTGGTAGCTCGGGTCGGGCTCGGTGAGCTCGGGATAGCGGCCGTTGGTCCAGTCGAATTTGCCGGAATCGACGATAGCTCCGCCGATGCAGGTGCCGTGACCACCGATGAACTTCGTGCAGCTATGAACGACGATGTCGATGCCATAATCAATAGGCCGGAACAGTATCGGCGTGGTGACAGTATTATCGCAAATTACGGGCATACCATTTTTGTGTGCGATGTCGGCTATCCTTTCGTACCGGAGGATGTCGTTTTTAGGATTGCCCATCGTTTCTATATAAATCAGGCGGGTATTGTCTTTGATAGCCTTGGCGAAATTTTCGGAGTCCTTTGGATCGACAAAAGTCACATCAATGCCCAGTTTTTTGAAGGTCTGACTAAAGAGGGTGACCGTCCCACCATAGAGGGAATTTGAAGAGACGATGTGGCTTCCCGAACTGCAAATGTTAAAGATGCTGACATAGATGGCGGACTGTCCTGAGCTAAATGCCAAGCCACCCACTCCACCTTCCATCGCAGCGAGTCGCTTTTCAAATACGTCGGTGGTGGGATTCATCAAGCGCGTATAGATATTGCCGAATTCCTTCAGGGCAAAGAGGTTTGCGGCGTGGTCGGTATCCTTAAATACGTAGCTGGTGGTTTGATATATCGGGACCGCCCTGCTGAGGGTATCCGAATCCACTTGCTGGCCTGCGTGTAAGGCAAGAGTTTCCAAATGGTATTTTGTTTCTTCTGTCATTTTGAAATCCTAACTATTTATCGGGTAAAATTTCCACCATCCTATCAATTGCTTTTTTTGCTTTAATCCGTACGTCCTGCGATACGGTGACTTTGTATTGTGAATCCTGTAACGACCAGAGGATTTTTTCCAAAGTAATGCGTTTCATATTGGGACAAACCGCATTTTCGGTTGCGGGGAAAAATTCTCTCCGGGGATTCTGTGTCTTCAACGTATGAATTATTCCTATTTCGGTAGCGATTATAAACTGTTTGGCTTCGCTTTGTTTTGCGTATCGGAGCATCTGTCCGGTACTAAGTAATTCATCGGAGAGGTCTTTTACAGGCTGCGTACACTCCGGGTGGGCCATTACGATTGCATCAGGGTGCTTTGCCTTTGCGTTTTTTATGTCGTCTTCAGTGATAACAACGTGTACGTGGCAATATCCGGGCCAGAGGATAAGTTCCCTGCCGGTTCTTTGGCCAGCGAATTGACCGAGATTTTGGTCGGGGACGAAGATAATTGATTTATCCTTCGGCAAAGAGTTTACAACCTCGACGGCATTTGCACTGGTGCAGCAGTAATCGCTCTCGGCCTTTACGTCTGCGGAACTATTTACATAACAAACGACCAGAGCATCGGGATGCTTTTGTTTCAAATCTCGGAGCTGGTCGGCGGTTATCATATCAGCGAGGGGACAGCCGGCGTTTTCATCGGGTAAAAGTACGGTCTTTTGGGGCGACAAAATGACGGCCGTTTCGGCCATGAATTTCACGCCACAAAAAACTATAACATCGGCATCGGTTTCTGCGGCCTTTATGCTCAGACCAAGCGAGTCGCCGCAAAAGTCGGCGAGGTCCTGAATTTCCGGGCGCTGATAGTTGTGTGCAAGTATTACGGCGTTAAGGTCCTGTTTTAGCTTCTTGATTTTTACTATGAGTTCATCGTTCATTGTAATTCGCTCTACCCCTTACTTACGTTCGGGGCTTAGTTTTCTGTCCTTTTTTTGTGGGTGTTTAGTGTATACCAAATCGGGATTCGGCGTTGTGACGGTAACGCCGGGCGGTACAGACTGCTTTATCCAGACATTTCCGCCGATTACGGCACCTTTTCCAATGACGACATCACCTAATATTGTGGCCTCGGCATATATTGTTACATTATCCTTTATGGTCGGGTGTCTCTTGCCCCCCTTTATTATGTTTCCCCTTTCATCCTTGGGGAAGCTGAGTGCACCGAGGGTAGCACCCTGATAAATCTTGACATTGTCACCTATGACTGTTGTTTCGCCTATTACGACGCCGGTTCCGTGGTCGATGAAGAAATTCTTGCCGATCTTTGCACCGGGATGTATGTCAATACCGGTTTTTGCGTGGGCGCATTCTGTCATTATGCGCGGAATCAAGGGCACCTGCTTTATATACAATTCGTGTGCAATGCGATAGGTGGCAATTGCTATTATGCAGGGGTAGCTTAAGACAATTTCCTCATAGGATTTTGCGGCGGGATCGCCGTCAAAAGCGGCACCGACGTCGCCTTTGAGAAGCTGCCTGATTTTAGGCAGTCGAGTCAAGAGATACTCGGCGGCGCTGCGCGCCATTTGTCGACAATCTCCCGTGTCGCAATTCTCCATTCGACATCTGTACTTGCAGGCCCGCTCTATTTGTTCGGAAAGCTCAGTATAGACATGGTAGAGGATGTCTATAATGACGTAATTAACGTTGGATTGTGTAACGGTGCGTTTGCCGGTGTAGCCTGGGAAAAGCACTTCTATGAGTAAATCCAATATCTCAATTATTTTATCCCTGACGGGGAGATTCGAGGCATCTATAAAGTTTATGCCCGTATCACCCTTATATGTCTGCGTAATCTTTCCCACAAGGTTTTCGATTTTCCTGCTGGTTAGCTTGGTTTTCCTCATGGTTATATCCTTTCAAGAGCACAAGAGCTTCTAAGGACCGGCCCTTCTGTTTTATTTGCATTAATCGTACATTTCAGTAGAGATATATCTTTCGCCCGTGTCACAGATAATAGTAACTATTGTTTTTCCAACGGATTCCTTTCGATTTGAGACCTGCACGGCCGCCCAGATATTTGCGCCGGCACTAATTCCAGCGAGTATACCCTCTTTTGCGGCCAGCTGCCGTGCCATTTCTATGGCATCAGCATTTGAGACCCTTATGATTTCATCAATTATACCCGTGTTCAAAACCTGGGGGACGAAACCTGCACCAATACCCTGAATTTTATGAGGCCCCGGCTGGCCACCGGAGAGTACGGGTGAGTCCTCAGGCTCTACGGCTATAACTTTCAAATCTTTATTCTTTTGTTTCAAGACCTCTCCACAACCGGTTAAAGTACCACCTGTGCCAACACCTGCAACGAGGATATCGACTTTTCCATCGCTATCGACCCAAATTTCCTTAGCGGTTGTTTCCCTGTGAACCTTTGGATTTGCCGGATTGTTAAACTGCTGGGGCATAAAGGCATTTGGGGTGTCGGCAAGGAGCTGTTCGGCTTTTTCGACAGCCCCGACCATGCCGTTCTCTGCGGGGGTGAGGACGATTTCGGCCCCCAACACTTTGAGCAGCTTTCTCCTCTCGATGCTCATAGACTCAGGCATAGTCAAAACCAGACGGTAGCCCTTTACCGCACAGACAAAAGCGAGTCCGATACCGGTATTTCCACTTGTCGGCTCAATAATAACCGAGCCATCCTTTATGAGCCCATCCTTTTCCGCGGCCTCTATCATCGACAGTGCAATCCTGTCTTTGACGCTGCCACAAGGATTCTTTGACTCGAGCTTTGCTAAAATGGTCGCTTCTGCGGAGCCGATCTTATTGATTTGTACAAGCGGAGTATAGCCAACTGCGGCGGTCATGTCTTCAAATATAGCGCTCATATTTCCATCTACCTTTCTATATCTGATAATTCAACTTTTCCTCGTTTTTTGCCCTGTCAACCAAATCCTGCAATGTAATAGACTGCAGGACATTTTTAATGGCCTGCTGGACCTGTGCCCAGACGAGCCTTACGACACAATCGTCAGTTTTGTCACAGTAATCCTTGTCTTCAACACATTCAACAGTAGTGACATTTCCTTCCAGGCAATCAAAGAGGTCGGAAACCTTAATCAGATTCGGGGTTTTGGCGAGCAGATAGCCGCCTTTTGACCCCCTAACACTCCTGACAAATCCTGATGATCTGAGTATTGCCATTAACTGTTCGAGATACTTAATTGATATATCCTGGCGCTGGCCAATAACTTTGATTTGCACAGGGCCACTGCCTTGATTCTGAGCCAATTCCAATAAGGCCCTTATTCCGTATCTGGTTCGAGTCGAAAGTTTCATTTCAAATCTCCTATTATTCCCAGTACATTAGTAGTATATTACTATGAAATGTCATCTTTGTTGATAAAAAAATTGAAAAATAAGAAAAAAACTGAAAAAAATCTGAAAAGCCGCGATTTCCTACCAATTATGAGGTATTTATCCCAAAAAGAACCAGAAAAAAAATACGTTTAACAGATCCGGTAATCAATTTTCTTGACAGCTTATCCGAGAATGACTAAAATCAGATACTACGCATATCAATAATATTCTGAAGGGACGCCGCGAATGGCCAAGGGAACGAAGAAAAAAGTGGCCTTTATTTCCTCTTATCCTCCGAGAAAATGCGGTATCGCCACTTTTACATCGGACCTTATCAAGAACACTATGACAGCAGCCAAAGGTCAATTCGAGCCGCTGGTGGTGGCCATGCGTTCAGACAATGAACTCAAGTACAAGGATCCGGTAAAATTCGAAATTCGTCAAGATGTTAAAAGTGATTATATCTGCGCGGCCGATTATATAAATTTCAGCCACGTGGACCTGTTATCCGTTCAACATGAATTCGGTCTTTTCGGTGGAGAAGCTGGCTCTTACCTGAGCCTTCTACTGAACCGGCTCAAGACACCGATAATAACAACACTTCATACCATCCTCGATGAGCCGGATACGGACACCTACACGTCTTTAGTCGATGTGTGTCAGGCATCTTACAAAGTTGTCACAATGAATAAGCGCGGCCTTTCGATGCTGAAAGATATTTACGGCATATCCGGTAAGAAGGTCGAGCTGATTCCGCACGGGATACCGGATTTGCCTTTCGTTGACAGTAACTACTACAAACACAAGTTCGGTTTGGAGGGCCGAAAGACCATTTTAACGTTCGGTCTTATCAGCAGAAACAAAGGTATCGAAGTGATGCTTAAGGCGATGCCGAAGATAATCAAGGCGGAGCCATCCGTTGTTTATATCGTGCTCGGTATGACACATCCATCGATATTACAACACGAAGGCGAATCCTATCGATTCAGGCTTCAGCGGATGGTCAAAGAATTAGGCCTTGAGGACCATGTGATCTTTCACAATCGATTTGTCAATGACGAAGAACTTCATAACTTTTTATGTGCGACAGATATTTATGTAACGCCCTACCTGAACAAAGAACAATTGACCAGCGGCACGTTATCCTTTGCGGTGGGGACGGGCAAAGCGGTGGTGTCGACTCCGTACTGGGCAGCCATGGAGCTTCTGTCCGACGGGCGAGGCAAATTAGTTCGATTCGGTGACTGGCCTCAAATATCGAAGGACATCATAGAGATCCTTAAGAAAGAAACGCTGTTTTATTCCCTTCGAAGGCGTGCTTACGACTACGGCCGATCCAGTACGTGGCCCAAGATTGGTCAGGCATACTGGAAGTTATTCAGTGCCAAACGAGTTCCTGTTCACATAACGGCGAAAAAGCCGTTATCCGCAGCCGAAACCATATCCAGTATTGAAGTACCGGAACCGTCTTTAGATTATCTGAAGAAGCTAACGGACAGCACAGGTCTGTTTCAACACGCCAAACTGACGATCCCCAATCGCGACCTCGGCTACACCACAGACGACAACGCGAGAGCCATTATCGCAATGACAAACTACTACTCTCAATATCCACAGTCCGACGCCCTTATTCTGCTCAATACTTATCTTTCCTTTGTTCTTCATTCTCAGGCGGACAACGGTACTGTAAAGAACTTTATGAACTTCGACCGGAGCTGGCATCGTGGCGAACCTGCAAGCGATGCTTTAGGCCGGGTTCTTTGGGCGCTTGGAACGTTCATGGCAAAACCTCCCGCCCCATCTTATCTGTCCATTATCAAAGACTGCTTTGACAAATCGGTCCAACATGTTGGTAAGCAGTACCCCCGCGGAATGGCGTACTCGATACTGGGGATGTCCGACTATCTCAAGCAGTTCCCCGGCGCCAGTGACATCAAGCGTCAAATGGAGATAGCAGCGGATGAACTGGTGATGCAATACGAAGAGAACAGTTTGCCGGATTGGGAGTGGTTCGAGGACATACTGACTTATGACAATGCGGTTTTGCCTCACGCCTTGTTTGTTGCGGGTATGACTTTTGATAACAAGAAACACCTTGAAGCAGCCCGAAAGACGAGCGAATTTCTGCTGAAGAACACCTTCGACGGTGAACATTTCAGTTTCGTCGGGTGCAACGGCTGGTATGAGCGCGGCCACAAAAAAGCCTCATTCGACCAGCAGCCCATAGAGGCGGCAAGTACGGTGATGATGCTCCGGGCGGCTTATGACGTGACGGGGGACAAGAGGTTCTTATCGCTGCAGAGGAAGGCGTTTGACTGGTTTCTTGGTGCAAACGATTTATATATTCCCCTTTACAACTTCAGAACGAAGGGCTGTTATGATGCGCTTACACAGGACGGGATCAACCTAAATCAGGGTGCCGAGAGCATACTAAGCTTTCTGCTGAGCCTATTGGCTATTGTCGAAAGCTATGCCTTGATTGACAACGTTAAAGACAGCAGCAGGATCGAGATCGAAGAGAGCACCGCCCTGGAGCAGAACAGCAAAAAAAAAGCGCCAATAAAAAGTATTTCACGTAAAGACACATCGTCCAGAAGCGAGGTCCAGGAACCGGCCTGAAATTTCAGAGGTTGAATTTTGATTGATGCGTAAATCGAAGCGGTTGCGGTCAGAGACGCCACGTTCGAACTTCAATTGGCATCGCAGTTCACTTTTATTCGACAAGCTCGGCGGCCTTTTCACCCACCCATTTAATGTCCTCACCGAGGCCCTGAATAGTCTGACAACCGACCAGCGTAAAAACCACAACAACCAATGCAAACACCAAAAGGACTTTTCTAACCATCTTCCTTGACTCCCTTAGAAAAACCGTAAGAATTTTTAGAGAATTATACAAACCCCGTTTAGACCTGCCAAATCTAATTTTTCGTGGATTTGAAATATAAGCATTTTCGTACAGTCAGGAAGCTGATATCACTCAAGAAGCGATAAAAGCAAGACCGCCGATAAACCACGCCATTTCAAAGAGCAGCCTGCTACCAAAGAGGAGCAAAAACATCAAGGATAAAGAAATGTAACCGCTTTCGGCTAATTTGTGGCGGTTTAAACCCACGGTGTCTCTTGACAAGACGATAACATTGCAGTTAGACTTATAACTGAAAAATTATTATAAAAAGAGCAGTTGCTTATTTGCGTTGCGAGCGCAGCGCCGGATGGCTTAGAGTTCGTGTTTTTCAAAGAAGGGTAGAATCATGTCAAGAAACCATTTATATCTTTTGCTAATTTCTGTTTTTTTGTTAGTGGGAGGCTGTGGCAGCCATATTAAGATCGAGCCTGTATTTTTCAGCCATGAGGATGAGGTAATCAGAGAGGGTGATTTTATCGTGCTGGCCGACCGGAGGGTGTTTACCATAATGGCTTTTATGAATGCGTGTGGGTACGACGAAGAATTCAAGGGAAAACAGATGCACCCAGCGCGTTCACGGGTACGTGAGATTATAAAGGGGCAGTCCGCCTCTCAAGCTGAGCAATTCCGAAAGTGGGAGCAATACTATAACAATGTCAATCTGAGAATTTTTCATTATCTGGATTATGCGCTGAGTCTGAGCGCAGATTATCCTTTCAGGCGGATTCGGCCGGACAGCGAATTGGGGTATCCCTTTGCGGGAGGAAGGCTGGCGGATTTCCCTGATGTTTTGAACGAGTTCTGGGAGACACTGGACATGGAGAAGGTATGGGCGGAGGTGAAGCCAATCTATGTCGATGAAATCGGCTAGTACGATTTTGATAAAATGAACATCCAGCTTAAATTTATCTGGGACTACCTGAGGATGGAGCGGAGAGACCGGTTTGTTTTCATATCCGTTCCGAACCTTCTCGATAAGCATTACCAGGCCATCGGGGCGAAATACGAAAACTACTGGTACATGGTCGAGAGCCCCGGGGCCGGGTCACATTCTTTGAACGTCCACGAGTATCTGCACTCGATTGTGAACAGCATGGTCCAGGCACGTTATAATGAACAATCGGAGAAACTGAATAAATACTTCGAGGCGGGAAAAGATCTACCCCTTGCCAGCAGCTACGGGCATCCGGTCACCTATACCTACGAATGCCTTGTGAGGGCTCTGGACATAAGAATTCGTGTCTTGCTGGAAGATACTCCGTCGATAACAGCTCGCTGTGAAGGAAGAGTAGAGTACCTCACTAACAACGGACTGACGCTTGTTCAACCATTCTATGACTTGTTGGATGAATACGAGCAAAGCGATAAAAACTTTGAGCATTTTTTACCAGTTATGCTGAATATGCTTGAAGACTACGGCAAGGGAAATTAAAAAAACGACCAAGAATTTCATACGGCTAAAAAAATGAAACAATTATACGTTCCCAATAGAGATAAATGGCGTGAGTGGCTTTGTCGGCATTATGCGACAGAAAGCGGGATATGGCTGGTATTTTACAAGAAAGGGACATCGAAGCCCACGATTGATTATGAGGCCGCGGTCGAGGAGGCATTATGCTTTGGGTGGATAGACAGTATCGTAAAGAAAATTGATGATGAAAAGTATGCCCGTAAATTCACTGTCCGAAAGGACAATAGCTACTGGTCGGAACTTAATAAGAAAAGAACCGGGAAAATGATAAAGGCGGGAAGGATGACGGATGCCGGTCTCGCGAAGATAGAGGCGGCCAAGAAAACAGGGCTATGGAGTCAGACCGGCAGGCCTAACATATCGCTTGATATGCCTCTGGAATTTGCACGGTCTTTGGATAACAATAAAAAGGCAAAAAAGAACTTTGAAAAACTTGCTCCCTCTTATCGCAAACACTATATCGGATGGATTCAAGCAGCCAAAAGAGACGAAACAAAAGAGAAAAGAATAAGAGAATCAATCCAGCTTCTTGCGAAAGGAAAAAGACTAGGTTTAAAATAAGAGGTTGGTCCAATGAAAATTGCGAGTTTTAATGTTAATTCGATACGTTCACGGCTGGAGGTGGTGCTTGGGTGGCTGGCTCAACATCAGCCGGACGTATTGTGCGTTCAGGAAACGAAGGTGCAGGACGTGGACTTTCCAAAGGAGGCGTTTGAAGGGAGCGGGTACGAATACGTATTTAAAGGTCAGAAGAGTTATAACGGTGTGGCGACTTTCAGCAAACATAAGATAACAAAGATGTCGACCGGCTTTGCAGATGAGCCAAAGGATGAGGCCCGGCTTATAAAATGTGAAATCAAAGGCATCGTCATTGTTAATACCTATGTCCCGCAAGGATACATGCCGGAATCCGAGAAGTTCGAATACAAGCTGGACTGGTTTAAGAGGCTCGGCCAATATTTTAAGAAGAATTTCAAACCAACCGAGCCCATGCTGTGGGTGGGTGACTTCAATATCGCACCAGAAGCGAGAGATGTGTATGATCCCGATAGCCTGCTGGGGCATGTATGTTTCCATCCTGAGGTGCATAAGGCGCTGAAGAAGGTAATGGAGTGGGGATTTACAGATGTGTTCAGGATGCACTGCGAAGATGCGGGCCAGTATACATTCTGGGATTACAGAATGAATGCCTTCAGACGAAACCTGGGGTGGCGATTAGACCATATTATGGCTACGGAGCCGCTGGTTAAGAAATCCATTGCGTGCACAATCGATAAAGAACCACGGTTCGTAGAAAAACCGAGCGACCATACGCCTATCATAGCTGAGTTCGACTGGTAAAACCGGCCACGAGCGGTTATAATCCTCTCAAGAAGCACAGAAAGGAAGGACACGATGAATAAAGTCTTGATTATAGTCGGCGAGGCAACGGAGACTGTAGATACACTTTATCCGTATTACCGGCTGCAGGAAGACGGATTTGAGCCCGTAGTGACGGGGCCTGAGAAGCGCCGTTTCCATATGGTGCTGCACGAGATACCGCCCGACTGGGACGGCCAGGTGACACGTGAGTTCGAGGGGTACACGATACAGGCGGACATCGCATTCAAGGATGTTGACCCGGATGAGTATATAGGTATCTTTTTCTCCGGCGGGCGGGCACCGGAATACCTGCGCTACGATGAGGATTTGATGCGGATTACGCGTCACTTCTTCGAGAAGAACAAGCCCATCGCGTGTGTATGTCACGGTGTGGAGATTCCCGCCCGTGCCGGATGCGTAAATGGGCGAAAGATGGCGACGGTGCCAAAGTGCAAGTTCGACCTCGAAGTATGCGGGGGTACTTTCGTCAATGAGGCTTGCGTGGTAGATGGAAATCTGGTAAGCGGTCGAACGTATCACGACCACGGCAAGTATGTCGGCGTTTGGATACAAATGCTCAAGGAAGCCCGTGAGGCTGCGAAGAAAAAATAAAAGAAACGGTTTCAGCAGGAAATGAACGGTAAGTGCGAAAAAATCTCGCGACGAAAATTTCTCAAGACAGCGGCTGCAGGTGCTGCTGTACCTTATATTGTGCCATCATCAGTATTCAGCAGTGGGCAGCCAGCACCAAGCATTAGACTCACACTCGGGATGATCGGATTGGGCAGTATGGGGATGCGGCACGTGAAGGGATTTCTGCAGGAAGAGGACTGCCGGATTGTCGGGGTATGTGATGTCGATGCGAGCAGGCGAAGAGAAGCCATCCAGGAGATAAACAAGCATTACGACAATACAGATTGCGCGGGGTACAATGATTTTCGGGAGCTGATTGGGCAAGAGGACGTTGATACATTGTGCATTTCGGTACCGGACCACTGGCATGCAATTATTGCGATTGAAGGGATTCGGGCGGGTAAGGATATATACGGCGAAAAACCACTTGCTTATACGATTGCTGAGGGCCGGGCTCTGGTCGAAGCGGTCAATCGCTACAAATGTGTATGGCAGACTGGGAGCTGGCAGCGTTCGACGGCGCATTTTCGATTCGGGTGCGAACTCGTGCGTAATGAGCGCATCGGTAAACTGCAAAAGGTGGAAGTTGGTATCGGGCCGGGTTTTAAAGGGCCCGGCAGGCCGACGGTATATGGTATCGAACCTCAACCTGTCCAACCTGTGCCGGAGGGTTTCGATTATGAGATGTGGCTTGGGCCTGCTCCATGGGCACCATATACGGAAAGACGATGTCACTGGAACTTTCGGTGGATTCTGGATTACGCGGGCGGTCAGGTCACGGACTGGGGGGCGCACCATATCGACATCGCACACTGGGGGATGGACTGTGATGAGACGGGGCCCACTGAGGTTGCCGGCACCGGCGTATTTCCTAAAGACGGCTTGTGGGATGCGGCGGTGGATTATGATTTTGAGTGCAAGTACGCCAACGGCCTTGTGATGCGGGTGACAAGCAATAACCATCTTCCCCAAGGTGTGAGGTTTATCGGTGATAAAGGATGGGTACATATCACGCGGTCGAGTCTGGATGCAAATCCGAAGAAGCTGCTAAAAGAGAAAATCGGGGCCGGTGAAATACCCCTGGCCAGGCCGAGAGGCGACCACCGCCAGGGACATAGGAGGGATTTCCTCGATTGCGTAAAGACACGGGCAGAAACAATCACAGGAGTTGAGATTGGACA
>SMTZ1_10004024_pt1 | contig 22956 bp, 16 predicted proteins | sample DeeMarSWOR136_30_FD_25667 | JGI IMG/M metagenome (IMG submission 25667) | reverse complement strand
CAGGAGATTTTAATCTGTCATCGTCCTTGACAACAGACGGAGCTACCCCCATTCCTTGTGATATTTTGCTAATGGAAGCGACATATGGACGACCTGATGCCGTTTTTCATTGCGTTCTAAAATAAACTGGGCTGCACCTAGCATATGCCCAGCAGGTTGAATTCTTAGCGATCCTGCACCTTCAAGAAGAATTGAGTCTCCGGGGACAATTGGTTGTACATTGCGCGGCTTCTTTCGAATCGTACGGTAAATATCTAAGGTGGCGGGGGTAACGATTTTACGAAGCGCACTTTGGAAACCTGCAATGTGATCAGAGTGAGCGTGTGAAATACAGGTTATTGTGTTTCCCGAACGCAAGCTGCTGTGAATTTTATTTGGATCGAAGGCTAGGCGTTGTTGGCCTGCTTTTACGACGACATTTGGGGATTCAATGAGCTGGAAATCGGATGAGCTACTATGCATTCTCGAGCCTCACTCTGAGTCGAAATACGCTGTGGTTTACGGATTGACTTGTGCTGGAATTTAAGCTTACTAGATGGGTGAGCTTTACATAAGAGAATTGGATGCGTTCTTAGAAGAACAGGCTAAATACGCCAAGTTGAGCTAACAGAACAACAACTAAGAGTATTACTGAAAATATAAGAACCGTAAAGGGACCGATTTTTATTCCTTCACTAGAATCAGCAAAGAACCGGATGAGTCCTGCACCTGCAGCAGGCATGGGACCCTCTTGTGAGCGTTTTCGTTTTGATTTCGGCATTGTAGGACCCACTGTTGGTTTATTCAGAAACCCTTAGAAGCCTAACCGTTTTTAAGGTTTCTTGAATTAACAATCAATCCCTTCTACTTCAAGGAACTGCCTGAATTGAGATGGAAGATATGCCGTCAAGTGATTTCCGTGCGACATACAACGAAATTTTTTCCCTGCTAGAAAAACACCATTCTTGGATGCAGAAGACCATCAATCTCATTGCATCAGAAAATGTGCATTCACCAGCTGTGCGAGAAGCAATGCAAGTCGACTTTAGCGATCGTTACGCAGAGGGGTGGCCCGGTGAACGAGTATATGCAGGTACTAAGTACATCGATCAAGTGGAAATTATTGGGAACGAACTCACAAAGAAGCTTTTTCGCGCGGATTTTGCGGATGTACGACCTATCAGTGGTGTATTAGCAAATCTCAGTATTTTGACGGCGTTTACTGAACCAGGCGATCGCATGATGTGCTTATCAATTCCCACGGGAGGGCACATTTCATCGGCACGACATCGTCTCTGGGGTACCGCAGGGCGTGTACGCGGCCTGAAAATTCAATACTTCAAGTACGATGAATATGAATTGAATATCGATGTCGATGCGACTATTCGTAAAATTGAGCGCCTTCGCAAGAAAGGGAAGCACATCGACCTTTACATGTTTGGTGCTTCAGTCTTTCCATTCCCACAACCTATTCAAGATATTGCAGAGCTGGTGAAGGGATATGGAGCGTATGTGAACTACGATGCTGCGCATGTTGCAGGATTAGTGGGGACAAATTCATTTCAGGATCCACTCCGTGAAGGTGCAGATAGTTTGACTTTCAGTACTCACAAGACTCTTCCAGGTCCTCAGGGTGGATGTATTGTAGCACACGAGCAGTTTGCGGATCGAATTAAACGCGGCGTATTTCCAGCGCTCCACAGTAATCACCACCTCCATCATGTGGCTGCAAAGGCTGTTGTCATGGCCGAGATGCTTGCGTTTGGAAAAGCCTACAGCGAGCAGATTATCAAAAACGCCCAAGCCCTTGGGCAAGCCTTGGTTGAAGAAGGCTTCAAAGTGTTGGCTGAACACAAAGGGTTCACGAAATCACATGTATTATTAATTGAAGTAGCCAACACGCCACTACGTAATGGTCGTGCGGTTGAAGAAAAACTAGAAGCTGCAAACATTATCATCAACCGGAACCTACTTCCCTGGGATAAAAGATTCGGACGGGATTACATCCGCCCTGGCGGAATTCGTTTAGGAACCAGTGAAGTAACACGCCTTGGTATGAAAAAAGATGAAATGTCTCAAATTGCGACTTTCTTACGGAGAATTGTGTTCGATCAAGACGACCCAAAAAAGGTCGCTGAGGATGTAACCCAATTCCGAAAGGACTACCAAAAGGTGCATTACGCCTTTGATACTGCACGAGACGCCTATGACTACATCAAAATGAGATAGACCTCCGAATGAGGAACCCTTTTTAACCGTCCTTGCCCAATTAAATTAGGATTTTCTCTTCACGATTATTCTCCAAGCTGATATGCTCCTCGAGAGGCGCTTGCTATGAAGGTTAAAGAGGTCATGAAAACGGATTTCGCTCGTGCATCAGTTCCTGGGACACGCGACACTGTTCTCGAAATCATGTCGAAGTTTGACAAAACGGGAATTCCCTTAGTGAAGGGAGATACTGAGGAGCTTGTTGGAATTGTATCACGATTAGATTTGATGCGAAAACCAGAAGAGGACCAATTAGCACTCCTCATGGACCGAGACCCCCCTGTTGTTTCTCAAAGCGATGAACTTGAAGATGCCGTTCGAATATTATTAGAACGCGGAATTCGACGATTACCCGTCGTAGACTCTAAACGACGATTAAAGGGCATGATAACCGTCCACCAAATAATTCGTAAGGTTGTAAGTGTACAATTTCCTGATGAACTTATTTCACCCTTTGTTGAGAGGCAGATCACCACGGTTTGGGAAAAAACTCCTCTAAAAGCCGCATATACAATCATGAGGTTGGCGGGTACCGATGTGCTCCCTGTAATTTCAGAGAAGGGAGATCTTGTAGGAATCATTTCAGTCAGCGATATAATTAACCTTAGTAAGACTGTTAGGGAACGTCGATCCACTTCTGTCTCTGCAGCCAGTGAAGGTACGGATTGGTCATGGGACGCCACGACGGTGTTATACATCACTACAAATGAGTTACAACTTCCCGACAAATCGGTCTCTGAAGTGATGGTAGGAACAATCGTCACGACCTACGAACAAGAAACAATTGGCGAGGCCATTAAGAGTATGCGACGCCACGATATTGATCAACTTCCTGTAACTAATGCCAGTGGCGAACTCTGCGGAATCGTTCGCGATAAGAACCTGATGCGAATTTTATTATCAAACAAACAATAATCGCAGCCCGTTTCAATCGGAAAACTGCTGCAGCGTTAAATCTTGACTGGGTTCATCAGGGGGAAAGATTGAATCAATTACCCTTTTTGCTAGGTCAATTCGCTGTTGATAATAGCGTGGCAATCTAAAGTCCCGAACAATTCTTGCTGCCAATTCCACATATTTCGTTATCCCAGCCTTTGTAACCGTCAACACGAGTTTCCCTGAACACTTCCGACAAACACCCACCAACGGAATTCTCCGAAACTTTTCATTACAAGATGTACACCGAAACTTCTGGGTCGCAAATGCACGAATATTCCCGAAGATATCAGGGAAGAAATGCGAATCGAGTAACCGCTGTGCCATATCCTGTACATCAACTGCACTAATACGACTCCCTAGTGCAAGTTGTCGCTCCACCTTCTCCTCCATCGTTTTCAGCTTGGTATATGTCGTTTTACGAGGTCCTCTATTGATATCGCTGGTATCATGTGAATATTGTAGCCCATAAGATTCAGCAGTGAGTCCGATGTGATGATTAACCACCCGATGGGCGACTAGATCAAAGATATCCTCAACTTCCTTTGGATGGACAAAATGCATGGCCTGTTGGTAAAACTCTAGTGGGTACACCCCCGTTCCGTCGATGTTATGCGCCTCATCATCGATCTCCTTCGGCGTCACCGTTACACTCAGCACCAAGGGCGTATCCATTGTACCACCCCGCGACGCTGGCAGATACGCGCGTGAAAAATTAATCATCGGATCAAGTGCCAACAGTAAACTATCTTCGTCTCCATCACATTGTCCAATACACAGAAGGGTGTTGTTGGCAATGTTATGGTATGCAGGAATTTCTGGATTAATGGGCTCCACCTCTAGGCAATAAGATGGGGCTTCTGAGCGAATGAACTCAACTTTTTTGATTTTGTCTGCGATCAGTGAATCACTGATTTTACTGAGCCTTTGAACCTCCGGAAAGCCATTCTGGATTATTTCCTGAATTTTGGCTATCTTCTGTTTGTGCTTGAGAGTAAGGTTAGTGAGGATTGGTATGTTTTCTCTTCCGGGAATGTTGACGTGAATCAAATCAGTTGTCTCTTTAGGTTCAAGGCCCAGTTCTTCGTACTGTTTTAACACCTTCTTACCGAATCTGGAACCTTTGGTTTTACTGAGCCTGGCGAATACACCTAGAGTGGAAAGTAGTAGACAATAATCTTCAGCGAGTTTTCGATTTCCAGTATAGATTGTCGTTCTGCATGAGCGGGGAATGATTGAACCATCACCATCAATAACGGCAGATAAGAAGTTAAGGCGATGGTTCTCTGAGGCATTGAATATGAAGTGTGGGATTCGTTTGTTTAATGTATTTTTCCCGATTTTCCACGCGTAAGCGAACAGGTAAGCATGAATTCTGCTGGAGTGACAGAGTTGATGGTTATCTCTTTTGTAGTATGGTGAGGAACCCAATGCCCCTTTGATGAGTTGGTGAAGGTGTTTTCGGAGGGTTGGATTTGGAACGCTAAAGTTGATTTGGTAACAATTTCGTTCATCTCTGATGTATCCCTCGGTGATAAAATAACCGAGGAGGCGGGCGAACTGGTTAGTAAATTGAATGTAGGGTGAGAGGGGTTTGTTATCTCTAGTCATTCCGATGCGTGCATTTTGGGGAATCTCATTCCAGATGAAAACGCCGTGTTGTTCGAGGACCTCTAGGTGAGAAAGGGGAATTGAGCGATACCAGTTGTAATCTAAGACTTTCTTTAGAGGTTCTTTTGGTAGCTTTGTGCGAAAGTATGTATTGATAATTAGTGCGATTTTTCTTGGTGATGGTTTTTGAGCAGCATATCGCTCATCAGATTGTAAAAGCACCTTGCCAAATTGTTGTAGTTTGGTCCACATCCATTTGGATGAATTTCGGAGTCTAATGGCGTGTTTGAATTGTTGGAATTTAGTGGTGCGCGGGAGTTTCGTAGATAGTTCGCTTAGTATGTTGAAGTTTGCAATGTTGTTTTGCTGAACAAAATTTTCATGAAGGATTGGAATACAGTGTTCAGTATTTAGTGCGCGGGCAGCAAGCCTTGCAAAGGTGTTTTCAGTTGTATCCCAGACATGAATTGTGTGGTCTGGGGTTGTTTTGATGCATCTTCCTGATTCGGTAGTAATTTTGACCCATTCACTGCTTTGTCCTTTTATCCAATGTTTGATGGCTTGAGAAATTGGGCGTTTAGTCTCTGGATCGAAACTCAACACTTTCCAATGTGAATAGGGATTCATGATTTCCTCTGTGCCGAAGTCGTCAACAACTCTCCGCTGTGATCCCTGTTGAATAATACCTTCGACCACCTTTCCAATAGGTTGTTTCAGAAGTTGTTCTTTTTGGGCATCCCAGATAAGCAGTTCTTCGCTTTCATGTAGGCAATTGCGTCGTTTTGCTGCGTGCCAAAAAGGGTGTGCATAACACACGCGGAGGGGTGAGAATCCAATGATGCGTCCGATGATGCCAGCGGAAGTGTGTGGTGCGAGGCCGACGACGAGGTGTCCAATGAGGTCTCGGGGGGATTTGAGCTGATAAAAGGGCTTAAGGTCATAGACTTGGACGAGGAGATCGTCGACGAATTGTGAGACACGATAAAGGTATTTTGCGCAATCGTAGGGGATAATGATGTCTTGGGTTTTGAGTTCGAGTATTTGAGTTCTGGCAGAGAGAGGAGCTCCGGTGATATCGAATCGATAGCCAAGTAGGTTTAGTTGATCTGGGTGAACATCAATTTCTGAGGGTTTGAAGTGGGTGAGTGGGGCATCCGTCATGTCAAATCGGATGGTGCCGTCTTTGTAGACGAAGAGTTCGTGACGGGCTCGGAGGATGGCTTTTTCGAGGATTTCAGGTACTTTGTCTTGGCTCATGAGACCTTTGACGCCTTTGATTTTTTCGGGTAAGCGTCCTTTGAGGCGTTTGCGTGATTTTTCGAGGTACTGTCTTATTGGAAGTTCAATTGGACCATATGCTCTTGTTTGAGTTTGGCAGCTGTTACAAATATTGGAACGCCGTTGTTCGTTGCATATGGAGCACCAAAGCAGTTGTTCAGTGTCTTGCCCACAATCAGGACATTTCCGTAGAAGGAGATTCGTATTGCATTGAGGACAATAACGGAGGTTGGCCTCAACAGAAATCTTGTTTTGAGTCCCAGCTTTTCGAATATCTCTTAACGGACCGCCAGCGGCTCCTACAGGGAAAATTCCATGAGGTGGTGGCGACATTTCTCTCCGTCTCGCTTTTTCAGGTCGACCTATTCGAGCACCGATGTAGAAGGTTCCTTTGGGATGGAGAAATACGGACCAGTGTTCTTGTAAATAGTTGATCACATCTTCTGTGTCATTTATTGCAATGGAAAAGTCGCATTGGGTTTCTCCGAGAAACAACGCATGAAGGATTGGCGCAGATTCGGTGAAGCGCACATGATCATTGTTGACTGAACAGGGAAGACAGAGGGTCTCAAGGATAGGAATGATGTCTTCAGTGAGGGAACCATGCAACGCAATAACTCTCCCATCCTCGTATTCGGTATCAAGCTGTTGGATCCATTGTTGAAAAATCCGGAATTCTGATGGAGATAAATCTTCCCAGAAGTAGAGATAGCGCGGATGAAGCGGAACATCGAGGAGATTTGAAATTGTCAGAGCATCCCAGGGAGAAGGATAGAATTGAAGCGGATGAGATAGAATGCGCGAAAGGTTTTGTTTTTTAATAACAGCGATTAATTGGTTCCGTTTATGCGGAGACGCCGAACGGAGATGATTTAAGGCTTCTTGAGCCCACCATTCCGGGCAATAACCTGCTGGGACTAGCAGATGGTTGTTTTCTCGAAATTCACCAAATCCAACCAGTAGGTCACCAAGAAAGAGTATCTTTGCTACGGAATGGCGAACTCGTTTTGCTTCTTCAACCGAATCAACTCGAAGGATACTACCATCATGGAGTCGTACAACGGGACCATGGATTGAATCCACGGGCATCGCTATACACCCTTTTCCTGGTCGTTCGATGATGAGCTGTGTTCCACAAGCAATGAAGTTGTCTAAGAGCATCATCGTTGCCGGGTGGACTCCGAGTGCAGCAAGACCGGTGTTCCTCGACCGGCCATACCGAACCCGAAAACCGCCTTTACGCGAAGGGTATGCTAAAACGGGACGCCCTGCAATGATATCTTCAAGGTATTTTTCGTTTGGTTGTATTCGTTTTTCAACTTCTGTTTCATCAGACTCGCGGGGCGCTAGATTACCGAGCCAATCCCATCCCTGTAACGCGAGTTTCTCTACAAAATCAACTAATTTATGGGCTTTGCCTAATACACTGTCATTAAGAACGAGTATTGCTCCGCCGCGAAGCCTATTTGTTTCTACTCCCGGAGGATCCCGATATCCAGTAACTTCAACTTCTGCAGTGGGTTCCCCTGTCACTTCAATTGGAATACTGCGTGCTGCTAAACGCACTTCTTCGGGTTTAGAAGGGTATTGTAAGTGGGAGACACGATTATACAAATCAACTTCTTCGACATAGCGTTCGATATTTTCTAAAGAAGGTTTATACCGATCTAGATCCAGTTGCTGCCGTATCGCATCTGCAATGACCACGGTCTGCGCAGCTTCAGTCCCGCCAGCAGCTCTTATGGGTCCAGCGAAATACACTGCCAGATATCGACTGCCGTCTACATTAGTTTTGATTTTGACCGTACCGATTCCTTCGATAGGTCCCGCTGTGATTCCTTCAGTCAATATTGCCAAGGCAGTCCGGATTGCCTGTTCTGCCATCCTTTCTGGATCCCAACCCTCAACATTTGCCCCAAGAATGATTTCGCGGGCGACTTCGAGTGCTACGGTGTGTGCAGGTTCGGTTTCGCTTAATTCGCGTATTCGTTCTGCTACACCCTCCGGTCCTACTAATCCTTCTACTCGTCCTGCGACATCATCAGCGGGACGGATTTCTACATCTCGTGTGGGATCTAACCCTTTACTCCGGGCAGTCTTAGCTATTTGTTCGAGTTGCTGAGTTTGTTCGCGGAGTAACGCTAGATAAGCTTCTTGATAATCCATTTCAGCCCCCTCCTATACTCATGAATAATACTACGGCGATTTCAAAAAACGCGAGGGTAAATCCAATCGCCACGGGATTAACAAGGTTGTCATTAATGGTGGGCGATACAACATCCACTAAAAACAAAACACTCGCTGCAATTAGACCGTAAAGCCAATGAATACCTAATAAAAACCAGAGAGGAAGAAAGGCAAGAAAGCCAAAGAAGAATCCCCCAATGGCTCCTTCGAGTGTTCGGTTTCCTCTCAGTTTTCGGCGACCAAACTTGATTCCAACAATCGCGGCAGCTCCATCACCTATCGCTGATACGAGAACGGCTGTGACTGCAAGCCAGCCTGTGAGCATCAATGTGCAAGAGAAGTTAAACCAATTTTGAAGCAAATTACTGACTAAATAGAGTGATAGAAAAATAAGAAGCGTTCCAACTGCAAAATACACCGAGGCGCCAAGTTTTGTTTTTTCTTTTGGACGCATAACCCGATCTGTGATATGCCGAAAGGGAAAATAACCATAAACTCGAACCCGAGTAAATTCAAACCCCACAAAAAACACTAGACATATCCCGGTAAATCCTATTGAGAGAAGGGGACCCTGAATTGGGAGCAGGATCTGTGTTCCAATCCAATTTACTATTGCGACTAGGATCATTAGTGAGTGGAAAAACTTCCGTTGAGCCTCCATTCTTAAGGTTGGCTTTGCCATTATTCTAACCGATGAATTCTCTACGCTAATGAGTAAGGGAAGTACTATCAGCTATCAACTTTTCTAAGCGTCATTGTCATTATGGCACGGTCCGAACTTCCTGCCTTTGGGAAAAGGCTTTAAAGTGCAAGACTGGTCACATCTGCCTATCACTTGTAGGTGAAGCTAGACGATGGCTCGCTTAGGCCGCTGGATTTTCATCGCTGGAGTTATTACGATTCTCCTTTTCGCTCATATTCCGCGAACCAGCGTTCTAGCTCAACAAGATCAAGGCCAAATCACAATAGTTTTTGATTTCAGCCATGATCAGTTATTCAGCCCTCAAAAACGAAATTTCACACAAGCGATTGACTACCTAGCGGCGAAGCCTGAGTATTTCATTCGGATTCTCGAAGAAGGCGACTTAACCGCAGAGAACCTCACTCGTTCACACATCCTCGTTTTGGCGAACCCAGGAAAGAACTATTCCAGTACAGAACATGAGGTGATTTCAAATTTTACAGCCCAGGGCGGAGCCTTGTTCTTGCTCAGTGACTACCAAGTCACTGAGAGACCAATTGGTAATCCTTTGGCATTGAACGATATTCTTCAAGCAATAGGTATTCTAGGTATCCGCTTTACAACTTTCATTGAAGAAAATGAAACTCAAGGAGATGCCATTATCGATCCATTGAACTCGCAGGTTCTTCCATATAATGTTGAAGTGGATGAAACTTATCTAAGCACGGACCTATCACGGGGAGTTATTAGTGCAGGAATTGAATCACTTATTGTGGCAGGCGGATCCTTAACAACTTCTAATCCGAATTTTATCATGTCAACCGGATCAGATACTTCCCAAGCGGTCTCACTTACGGGACAGGCCATATCCAACCAACCAGCTTGGCTAGCTGCCTTTACTTATGAGAACTCACAGATTGTTCTGTGTACTTCTACTACCATGTTTACAGATACTTACTGTGCCGCAACTAATTCCAGTTGGTTTGAGTCGTCTGATAACGCGCTGTTATGGTCGAACATCATCCGTTGGATGGCACTTCCGCTTGTCCAAGACCCGACTCCTATTATGATGTTCTTTGTGGCGATTGTCTTGCTTGCTGGAATATTCTTGTTTGTTTATTCAGTTTGGTTGAAGAGACGAGGCCGGTAGAATAAGTTCCGACTAAGGGTCTTTATCCAGCGAAATGTGTCTCGACTCGCACGAATTTTTGACTCTTCATCTCCGTAATTAGTGGCAATAGGGACCTCGCCAATTCTGAATCCGGCACGTTGAGCGTCAATGAGAATTTCCGTTTCAGCGGCAAATCCATCATCTCGAACAGAAATTCGGGCTAAAACTTCCCTTCGAAATGCACGGTACCCAGATTGTGAATCAGTGACGGGAATCTTGAAAAACACCCTAAGAGCCCGTGTCGTGATTAGGTTACTTAGTTTCCGTATGAAAGGCATTTCCTCAGACTGTGTAGTATATCGCGAACCAATTACGATGTCATAACCCTCAAAGATTTTTTTCAGAAAGCGGGGAATGGAATGGGGGTTGTGTTGAAGATCACCGTCAAGGGTTAGAATTATTTCAAAATTATTTTCTAATGCATACTTGAATCCCGTGCGTAAAGCTGCACCTTTACCCTGGTTTGATGAGTGGGTAAGAACTGCTGCACCGCTTTGCAGAGCAATTTTCCCAGTCCCATCTGTGCTGCCATCATCCACAACGACAACGCGATCACAATATTTCTGAGTGAGAGTTACCACGCGGTCAATTGCTCGTGACTCTTGATAAGCAGGAACGATGCAACATACTTTCATCTTTCACCAACGCAAGAATCCAATTAGGAGAAGGCGTTATGTATGAGAAATGAAAAAGTTTACTATTCATGGGGAAGGTGAGAACCTGCTGGTTTTGATGAAGTATCTTGATTACTAGCGCAGATATCAACGAATTCACCATAAACATCAACCGGTTCGGTTAACGGAGTTATCGTGATTGTAGCTTGAACATCGCAATTACTGCAGTGAACTTCCGCTTGTCCACTATTTCGGTCTAATTCAACACGAACTGTCGCGCGTCCACATCTTGGACAATTGAACACCGAGGGGATTGTACGAATTGGTCGTCGAGGTGCAGTTTTTCTTCGTCTACGGCCCATTAATCTTACCTTCGTTACATAATTGTTAGCAGACTATATAATAGTGCATAATGATTCAGCATTACCTTTGGACTTTTCGTTCCAAGTTATTCGCGAGTTGGGTAGCTACTTCGATGGGATCAACTTCAGCGATTGAATTTACAGAGAGTTCAAGTTCATTGGAGAAGGTGTTTAAACTTATTCGCCCCGTTAGAGCGATTTCTTTCCCAAGGAGTGTTTCTTCAACGGTAATTGCAGGTTCAGTGTCATTTCCTGATTTTTCAATTAAGGCTTTTGCGTCTGCACCCGTCATTCCAAAAAGTGTCTCAGCAGCTTGGCCAAAAAAGCTTGCACGAATGTTTTCTGTCCCATCATCCACCACAATCTTAGCAATCAATCGTGGTTCGGATTTTTGGATTACACCACATTTAGGACAGGTAATCGTAGACCCACTTTCTGAGACTTTTCTATAACAGCTAGGACAGGAATCATAGACGGATTTTTGATGAAATACTTGGACAATTGTGCCACGAATTGTGACATTGTTTCCTTCAGTAACACTCGCTAGTACTTGGAAGGAGGAGGCCGATGTGGTCGTTGTTAATGATTCTGTGGATGGGTCTTTGATATCTAAATTCGGTGGATCGTGAGTAACCTGTGTTGATTCGTTAATATGGAGTTCTAAGTCCTGTTGAAGACCAGGACGACAACTAATCCCTTCTAGGAGAAGTTGTGTTCCAGGTTTTACATCAGCCAGTTTGTCTGCCGCAGCACCCCATGCTACGGCTCGTACGCGACCTGTATTATCCGCTAAGACGAAGACGAGGCGTTTTCCTTCTGTTCCATCGCGACGCGTAAAGGTCTTAATTCCTTGATTCTCAATCACAACCACACCCACGGTAATTGCGAACTCGTCTGGTTTCAAATCTTTCAGTAGTCGCACCTCTGATGGATCAGCTTTAGCGGCACCATCAGCGGATGACTCTATGATACGAATACGACCACGCCGTCCCAAGTGTAATTCCGGTTCACTGTTTCGATCTAATTTCACATATCCGCTTTCGACTAAGATGGTGTCATTGATTGTCAGCTTGTTGAACCAATCACTCTGTTCATCCCATAATACCAAGCGCGTTTGACCTGTTGCATCACGGATGGCTAAACTTGCAACTTTTCCTTCAGAGTCGTCTCGACTGAATGTAGTGATTCGATATTTTGCAGCAATCACAATTTGGACATGAACATCCATCATGCCTTCTTTAAGAGCCTTAAGTTCTGTTAGAACCAAAGAAGTTTCAGGGAAATCCTTAGAATCTACATCAGGCGGATTCACCATCAATCGACTGCCACTACCAAGATGGATCTCGAGTTGATCACCAAGCCCCGATCTCACTCGTCCATTGATAATTCGAAGAATATCGCCTTCATCAAATTCTTGATTCTCTATGGGTTGTGTGTGATTATTCCAGAAGGTCACTCGAATAGAACCGGTTGCATCGCTTCCAGTAATGCTGGCAACTTTTCCTTCTCCACCTTGCTTACGCTGGAATGTCCTCACTGGATAAATTCGGAGTACCCTTAAATTTAAGGAAACACCTGTCATCCCGGCGACTAAATCACGAATAGTTAATTTTAGCTCAGGAGTTTGTTGTTCATCGAATAAATCTAGATTTAATTCCCGAGCCACAAGGGATGCGGCACCTTCGTCTGTCACATAGCCGTCTAGTTCCTTTTTCTTCGCTTCAATTAGCTTAAGAACTTCATCTTTGGATTTGCCGGATTTATTAACAATTAAATCTACAACTTCACCAAGTTTTAGTGGCACGCGTTAGAACAACTCCCAAGCATGATTTGAGTATCTCACAGGTTTTTTACAACCTTCGTATTAAAAACATGCCTTTCGACAGCTTATTTCATGGGACTGAAAAGTGGCATATTAACAACCGACATGGGTTCAGGATGGAAGTGTTCCTAACCATATATCACCAAGAATTCAACATCTATTTTTTTAGTCCCCAAAGAACAGGACCGCCTTTCCCCTTCCTTTTTCCTATTTTTTGAACGAGCCCTTCGTTTTCCATGGGATACAAATAATTAGTTCGCAGGTTTCTTGCAGTTATTAGGGTTTTAATTGATAATTCTCTTGCCGTAAGATGATTATCCTCCTTCAAGGCAACTAATATTATCTTTCTAATGGATTGAGGATCTGGAAATTTCCATCCTCTGTTCTACCTCCTAACCAAATACTCTAAGAGTTCTTGTTTTACTTCGCTTTTTCTTTCCATGATACCATTCTGAAACTGCAGTATAACTTGCTCCTAGATGCTTTGCAAAATTCCGCCTACCTCCAATTATATTGAAGCATTAATCAAAAAGGAGAAGTCAAAAGTCATCCTCCAACATTACAAATACTCTTTTCTTTGGAAAATCAAATAATGAGATTGAAATATTTTTACCCCATTAAGTGTAATTTCGTAGGACATTTATAATGTCCTGTCTACTCACCTAAAGGGGTTTAAAAAAACCCGACTTATTCAGTTCTGCAACTGAGGTTCCGAGATTAATGGATAATGTCTTCTCACTATTGGATCCCCTTATCCAAAGGGAACTGAATAAGCTAGGATTTAGCAAACCTACTCCAATCCAGGAACGCGCGCTCACAAGAGTTTTACAGAATGAGAATCTCCTTCTCATCGCCCCAACAGGCCATGGGAAGACGGAAGCAGCCTTCCTCCCCAGATTACATCATATTCTGACTAATCCACCAACTGAGAGAGGGGTTAATCTGCTTTGGATTAGTCCTCTCAGAGCACTTAATCGCGATATTCTTCGTAGACTCATTCTAATTGCAAATAACCTAGAAGTGAGAGCCGATGTACGACATGGTGATACTCGAGCTAGTACTCGTCGCCAACAAATGCTAGACCCACCATCTATACTAGTTATAACCCCCGAAACTCTCCAAGCTATCTTGACCGGAAAGAGAATTCGAGAGACCCTTCGGACAATTCAGTGTGTCATTATCGATGAAGTTCATGAAATTGCGGCAAGCAAGCGTGGAGTTCAATTGATGGTAGCCTTGGAACGGTTGCGCGAAATTACCAATAGTTCTTTTCAACGAATTGGATTGTCGGCAACGGTTGGTAATCCTGAGGAAATTCGTTCGTTTATTTGTGGTACAGAGACAGTAAAAATAATCGAGTCTCCTGCAAAAAAGGAATTTCAGTTTCGTCTCGAATATCAACCCTTCAGATACGATACAAGTCTCGAGTCCCCACTTGACGGTCCCGCAACACGAATCCTGGACCTTGTAAATGAGCATAAATCAACCCTGATATTTTGTAATGAGCGGCAAACCGCAGAGGCGCTAGCACTACGAATGGCAAAACTTAGGGGAGCAGAATCTGGTGTTCATCACGGTTCACTTTCTCGAACAGCTCGGATTGAAGCAGAGCAAAATTTCAAGGATGGAAAAATTCCTTACTTGGTGTGTACTTCTTCTCTTGAATTGGGGCTAGATATCGGTTCAATCGATCTAGTTATCCAATTTGGATCGCCACGCCAAGTAATTCGGTTACTTCAACGTGTTGGGCGATCGGGACATACCTTAGAACAAGAATCAAAGGGCATCATACTGACCAGCCGATTTGATGACACCTTGAAACCCCTCCAATTCATTACAACGCCCTTGATGTCTGTGCACACCAATTGGTTGGTTTAGCCATTGAACACAAAGATATGCCATTTGAGCAAGCCTTCGCAATTATCAAACGCGCGAGTCCTTTTCAGAATCTAGATGACGATACCTTCAACCTTATAATACAGTCTCTGCAAAGCGAAGGACTATTAGCAAAAGATGATGTAACCCTTCGTCCTCGCCGAAAATCCTATCCATATTACTTTGAAAATCTCTCTGTAATTCCTGATACCCCCTATCATCGTGTCGTAAATCTCGCTACCAATCGTCCAGTTGGGCGCCTTGATACCGGATTCGCTGAAGAACATGGACAAATGGGGAGCATCCTCGTTTTGCGTGGTCGACCATGGGAAGTTGTTAAGCAAGATGAAGAACAGGTATATGTCACCCCAGTGAACCAAACCAAGGGAAAAATCCCTAGATGGAGTGGTGAACTGATACCCGTCTCCCAGGAAATAGTGGGTGAAGTGAGCCGCTTATGGTCTGAAGTTCTAGAGAATCTTGATGCACCTCAAAAGATGTCTTTCAAAATTGATGTACAGCCTGAAGCAAGAGAGGTCCTTTCAGATGTAATCCAGAAACAACGCGCTGAGGGATTCATCCCAAAAACAACCACACTCTATGTTGAAATTGGTCATGAACTAGTCGTTATTCATTCATGTTATGGAACCCGCGTCAACCAAACCCTTGGACGAATCCTAGCAGCGCTACTGACATCCCAACTTGGAGTTGAAATAGCATTTCACGCTGATCAGTACCGTATCCTGTTCCGATTCGAACGAGGAGAGGGGATGACAGTTGGGGAGTTGATTCTTGAGGGATTAAAGACAGTTGAACCTGCGCATATCGAGGATTTGCTTGAACTTATTCTTCTTCGGTCACCATATTTTGCTCGCCGATTTCTTCACATTGCACGAAGATTTGGCGCGATTTCCCGAAATGCATCCCTGCGCAGCCGTCAGTTACTACGAATAATGCAATACTATACTGATACGCCACTCATTGAAGAAACGCTTCGAGAGTTCTATGTAGACAAATTAGATATCGAAAGAACACGATTGCTCCTTGATTCAATCCATTCGGGAGAAGTCGCTATTGATCGAATCTATCAGAAACGCCCCTCGCCTTTCGCTCGCCAGATTCTAGCGCGATTCGGTGAATTTCTTGAACCCGAAATTCCAGAGGCATATATTCTCGAACAAACCAAAAACCGATTACTTAACCGAAAAGTAAGATTGGTGTGCATGCATTGCGGTCAGTGGACTAGCGTCCGAACGATTAAGCATCTTAATGAACACCCGAAGTGTCAAAAATGTGGATCCCGATTAGTTGCGGGTGTTTTTCCAACAGACGAGTTGTTAGAAAAGGCCATTCGGCGTCATAGAGCGGGACAAAAGATGACCCCGGAAGAGAAAAGAGCGTTACGAAAAGGGAGAGAAAATGCTAATGTCGTGCTGAATTACGGGAAAATTGCACTCATCGCGATGGCGGGTAGGGGAATAGGACCCACTGTGGTGAAACGTATTCTTGCGGGTAGTCATGATCGAACAGAGAAAGATTTCTATCGGCTCATCTTAGAGGAAGAGAAGAAGTTCGTAAGAACCCGGGAATGGTGGGCGGACACAAGAGAATAGGCCGCTTATGATCTAAGGTTAGTCTTCCTCACGACCGCTGAGGATGTGAAACCCAAGAATTAGCAGACCTGCAAAAATCGCAAGGCCGAGAGCGACGAGATAATAGATTTGGTATAATGTGTCCATGGGTAATACCGTGGTGGTCAATTCATCAGCTTGTTTTTAACTTTTACTCAATATTCCTGTTTTTCTTTCGAGCAGACTGAGAGTCTTCCAAGACTTCCCATTCACGAGATAAGGTGTCAAACATCATGTCATCTACTCGAATTTCTGAAAATCCTTTCAGTGCCTCAGCTAGGACCTTTGCTAGAATATGGTAACAAAGATCAGCGTCCCGTTTTACGATGACATTAATATAGAAATCTTCGCAGTCACAGTAAATTTTTGAGAGCACCCGATAATCCCGTGACTTCCCTACGACAATCCAAGCCTCTCTTCCACTGGGTTCAAAGATGTATTTTTTCACCAAATCTGAAGCAACTGCTTGCAGAGCTTTCCAAAAACGCTCTCCACATAACTGACTCAGTGTAACCAGATCCGAGCCAGACAGGCAGTGGGTTTTGGCAATCCTTTCGAGAGTGTGATTCAATTCGTCTTTCATTGGTGTTACCGTTTAATAACATAAAGAAAAAAATACCTATCACATCACTAAAACAACTGAATTATGCACTTAGAATTAATTCCAAATCAACCAGCCGTCCTTCTTCGGAATAATTCGCGTCGAGTTCTTGTCATCGCTGACCTCCACATAGGTTATGAGAGAACCCTCGTGAAGCAAGAAAAATATCAGAGTAGGCTAACCGAACGACTCCTTCATCAGCTCGACAACTTAGTGTGCTACACCGAACCCACTGAAGTAGTCATTTTAGGAGATTTGAAGCACACTATTCGTTCGTTTTCAACACAAGAGTTTAGAAATGTCGCATTGCTCCTAGAACGAATCCAAGAAACGGCAACTCTGACGGTTGTTCGAGGAAATCATGATGCCGATCTTGAGCTGGTCGTACCAGACTATGCAACAATCATTCCATCCTCAGGATTCAAACTAAGCTTTGACGATCAACACATCTTCCTTTTACATGGTCACGCTCAACCCAATCAAGAAATTCTAAGTTGCGACAATCTGATTATTGGTCATATTCATCCAACCATAGCTATCTCCGCCCTCAAAAAACGAAGGTCCATACACCGAGTCTGGGTTAAGACAGGATGGCAACAAACAATATTGGAAACACTTTCACAATGGTTTGGTTCTGAATCCATCGAAAAAAATCAAGATCTTATTCCAAGTTTTTTAGACATGAAAATACTCATAGTTCCTGCGTTTCTTGATTTATTACATGGGCATGTACTCAATCGTTTTTCTTCACGGAAGTTTCAAGGAAATCCAATTTATCGTTTTTTAGATTTGGATAAGGCAGAAATCGTGATGCTCGATCACACTTACCTTGGTAGACTCCAGCAACTTCAGGAAGTCAAGTAAGCCCAAAGGAAGATATTTATCTCCAATCTACTGTATCCTGCTTCGCTGGGCCGGTGGTCTAGCTTGGTATAGGCATGAAGAAGAATCACTTCAAACCGCTAAAGATTCGCGGTTCGGGACCATGGATGTCACGAGCCTACATGGCGAGATTCCGTGAGATCTGGGGTTCAAAACCATATGGGGGAACCCATTTGGAGAAAATCCCCATCGGCCCACCATTCTCATCGAAATTTCGTGTCTTTGATTGAAGTCTGGATTCGGCAATTCCCGTATTTTTCGTCGATTTGCGTAAAGCACTTAAAGAATAGTGGGTTGCGTGTAGCTATGCCTGTCTCAGCGCAGGTCAGACAGCGTCTTGCACGACGCATCGCAGGAGAGATATCGTTATCAGATAATCCAGGGCGCGTTATGCGAAAATGGCGAGAAATGTTTCACATTCCACAAATCCAATTGGCAGAAAACTTCGTACCCATCGACGAAAAGACTCCTAAACCTGGTGTGTCCCCTTCCGTGATTAGTGACTATGAAAGTGGACGACGACAATCGCCGGGAACCAAAACCATCAAACGCTTTGTCGAAACTATCATTGCCTTAGACGAACAAAATGGCGGACAAGTCGTTAACGCGTTCCAGCGATTAATGGGGGTTGAGATACCGACAAGTATCATAATTGATGTGAGTGAATTCATTCAGGGAGTGACAGCGAAGGAGTTTTTAGAAATCCTTCGAGGTCAGGTTGTAGCGTGCGAAGACCTGCTTAATCGAGAAATTCTTGGATATTTGGCTGTGGACACTTCGGAGGCGCTTGATGGTCTTTCGAGCACAGGTTTCTTGAAACTCTTCGAAGCCACCAAGGATCGGGCGTTGGTGCTTATCAACGCTTCAACGGGAAGATCACCTTTAGTTGCGGTAACGGGGGAGATCAAACCAAGTCTTTTTGTACTACATGGCGTAGAACAAATCGACTATCTTGCAATTGAAATTGCCGAACGGGAGAAGATTCCTTTAGCGATTTCCCGTGCGGAACCGGTAGAAAATATGTTACGTCGTTTACAGAGTTTAAGAAAACAAGCAGTAGCAGAGAATACAGGAGAGCAATGATGTGACAGAAAAAATTGCTATAATCGGTGATATCGATACAGTTGTTGGTTTTCGGCTAGCAGGCGTACTCAAATCACAAACACCTAATGAAGCAACTGAAACACGAAAGGCTTTACTGGATTTTGCTAGTGATCCGGCTGTATCAATTATTATAATCACAGAGCAACTAGCTGAAGCAATCCGGGAGAGTGTCGAAGAAATCTCTCAACGACCATACCCCGTCATCGTGGAAATACCAGATAAGAGTGGACACCTATTGGAGAAGGAAAGCCCCCTCAGACGGTTAGTCAAACGGGCAATCGGTGTTGAGCTAGAAGGATTTTGAAACTTCGATACCACCGTAAGATTTTAGGCAACAGAGGATAGCTGAAAGAGAATCTGGAATGTCGAGTCTTTAGGAAAGGCGGTGTCATATGACAAAGCGAATCGGAAAAATCCAACGAATAGCAGGACCTCTAATTGAAGCAGACGGGCTCCTTGGAGTCACCATGTTCGAAGTATGCCGGGTTGGACGAGAAGAATTAATCGGCGAAGTTAACCGAGTCGTAGGTGATCGAGCATACATCCAAGTCTATGAAGAAACATCTGGTTTGAAACCAGGAGAAGCGGTTGTAGCCACTGGAACTTCTTTGGATGTGGAACTCGGACCTGGTCTCATTGGATCAATCTTTGATGGAATTCAAAGACCTCTCCCAAGTATCAAAGAACAAGTAGGCGATTTCATCACGCGCGGAGTTACTGCCCCACCGCTCCCAGAAGATAAGAAGTGGATGTTTCAACCCACAATTGAGAAAGGGGCAAAGGTCCAAGCAGGGGATATACTCGGTACAGTACAGGAAACAAGCGTATTTCTTCATCGAATTCTAGTGCCACCGGGCGTCGATGGAACACTAACAACTATCGCGGCGGCTGGCGAATACACAATTCGAGAAACGATTGGTAAAGTTCAAACGGCTAAAGGAACCCGCGACCTCACCTTGACGCAGCGTTGGCCGGTTCGAATTGCACGGCCACATAATGGAAAGATCGGCACTGAAATCCCCCTATACACTGGTCAAAGAGTAATCGACACCTTCTTCCCAGTTGCAAAAGGCGGAACAGGAGCTATTCCCGGCGGATTTGGCACTGGAAAGTGCGTAACCGGCGATACACCAGTTCTACTAGCCAATGGCGACATTACACTAATTAAAACACTTTATGATCAAAACTTACAACAAGGAGGATATATCGAACAGGATTCCGAAGATGAAACATTAATTCGTTTGAAGCAGCCTCTCAATATTTTGTCATTTGATGGAACACGATATACTCCATCTAAAGCGACTCATATCTATAGAGGGAAGACTTCGACCCTTACGCAGATTACAACTCGTACTGGACGAAAGGTTAAGATTACGCCAGTTCACAAACTTTTCCGATTCAATGGTAAAACAATCGAAGAGGTAGAATCCCAAAAAATCAGCGTGGGTGACTACCTCGTCGTACCCAGAAAATTACGAATCCCAGGGAAAATTTCCCAATTCGACCCCTATGAAATCGATCTTTCTCTACGTGTTGTTGATCCCAAGGCCATTCAACTAATGCAAGAACTGATTCAAAAGCTTCTTGAAAATATGACGCTTAAAACGCTAGCAAAGAAATTAGATTTATCATACGATGTCATTGTGGGCTACAAACTTGGCAAAAATAAACCCACATTAGGATTTCTTAATAAATTAGTGAAATTCGCAGGTAAGGAGCGAATACCGGTTTCTCTAGTCAAATCAGAAAAGGGATCAGAGCCATTCCGTATCCCGAGTAATCTTACTAAAGAATTAGCAGAATGGTTAGGGTTATTTGTAGCAGATGGACACTTCAAAGGGAGATACCAAGGTATTTACCTTTACAATTCATCTCCTCAAATTTTAGAGCGTTTCAAAGAGCTATCTCTAATTGTATTTGAGCTTGAACCCACGATCGATCAAGATTCATTGGAAGGAACACCATATGCTTTCATTAGAAACGAGTCTCTCAAGAAATTCTTACTCTCTCTTGATCTTCCCGAACACCAAAAAACCCGTAATGTCCGAGTTCCTTCATGTATTCGCAAAGCACCTGAAAATTACTTCATTCACTTTCTAGCAGGATATATCGCTGGGGATGGGCATTTCTCAAGATATTCTCTTCAGCTAGGTACTGTGAGTCGTCAACTTCATAGTGATTTGGGCTATCTCTTAACTCGGCTTGGACTGATTTATCGTGCTAGACCTAAGAATGGTTCATTCAACCTTGAAATTGATGGACAATTTGCTGATGCAATTTCAAAGATCTTGCAAGCACACAGAGTTTTTCCATATAGCAAAATTCAAAAATTACATGAATATGCAGCGAAAGAGATTACACACATCACAGGCTTAGATGTCGTCCCGGTAGAACATCAACTTTTACTGTCGCTCCAAACTGAAGGAAAAACACCTCAAGGTCGCGATGTTTTCAGAGAAACAAGTGGGTTGCGTTTGGATAATTATCTAAGATTAGCCGAAACGCCATCGGCAGATATACTACGACAAATCTATGAGATAATAGATTCACAGGAAACCAAGGTTACTCAACAAACAAAGGAATCAATAAGCAAACTTGTGAACACCATTGAAGATGTTTATTTTGATCGAGTTACGAAGGTTGAAACCCACGAAGCGAAGTTGCCAGTATATGATATTACAGTAGAACGAACGCATAATTTCGTCGGTGGTATTCTTCCGTTTACACTTCATAACACCGTTACGCTCCATCAACTTGCGAAATGGGCTGATGCTGAAATCGTAGTCTATGTTGGTTGCGGTGAACGCGGGAACGAAATGACGGAAGTCCTCGAAGATTTTCCCAAACTAAAAGACCCGAAAAGTGGTAAATCTCTCATGGAACGAACGATACTAGTAGCCAACACTAGTAACATGCCTGTCGCAGCCCGAGAGGCATCAATCTATACTGGAATCACTCTAGCCGAATATTTCAGAGATCAAGGCTACGACGTAGCCTTAATGGCGGATAGTACATCTCGTTGGGCTGAAGCTTTAAGAGAGATTTCTGGGCGTCTTGAAGAAATGCCGGGTGAAGAAGGGTATCCTGCCTATCTTGGCAGTCGCTTGGCAGAATTTTATGAACGCGCCGGTCGCGTACAAACTCTAGGTCAAGACCCACGTTTAGGGAGCGTAACCGTAACAGGTGCGGTCTCTCCTGCGGGTGGAGACTTTTCAGAGCCTGTTACACAGTCCACGCTGCGAATTACAAAGGTGTTTTGGGCTCTCGATAAGGACATGGCGTCAAGGCGGTTTTTCCCTGCCATTAACTATCTTCAGAGTTACTCACTATACAAAGACGAGTTAACCGATTGGTATCAACAAAAAATGGGTTCAGACTGGCCGGAAATCACGGAAGAAGCCCTTTCAATTCTACAACATGATAAAGAGTTACGTGAGATTGTACAGTTAGTGGGACCAGATGCCCTACCTGAACGTGAACGAGCTATTCTAGAAGCCGCCCGAATGGTGAAAGAAGATTACCTCATGCAATCAGCCTTGCATCCCATTGACACGTATTGTCCTGAAGCGAAAAGCTACTGGATGCTAAAAACAATCATGCAGTTTTGGGACCGCATGAGACAGGCCATTGACGATGGCGCTCCTCTACGGAATATTATTGCCCTTCCGGTGGTTGGTAAAATCGCACGAATGAAAGTTCAACCTCACGACGACCACAAGGCAATGGTAGAATACTTCAAAGGACTTGAGACAGACATAAATACCGAATTTATGTCAATCGAAACGAATTAGTTATACTATTTCAATCAGGTAATTGGCATTTGAATATCAGTCGCCTTACCCGGGAAAGGCGTATTAGAATGATAGATGAAACTCGAAAAGTAACTAAATGGGGGAGAAGCAAAACCCTAGTAGTGAGCCTACCTCGACGATGGATTACAAAATATGCCATTG
>SMTZ1_10002647_pt1 | contig 22960 bp, 16 predicted proteins | sample DeeMarSWOR136_30_FD_25667 | JGI IMG/M metagenome (IMG submission 25667) | reverse complement strand
TTCATATTACGTGATACTCTCTTCAATTAGCCTGGTTAGTCTCCACTTTATGGCCTGGTATGACTGAGTTAAATTAAAAGTAGTGTAAATGTTTCAGGACTTGCGTGATGTGACCACAGCCGACATTCTTTCTGAAGGGCTGATCCTTTAGAATGAACGAGTCTTTGGGATATGATATAGTTAATGGAATATACCGCGTGAGAAATTGCTTTGTTGCTTCACTCCTCGCACTGCCTTATGGAAAAAATATCAAGGTTGACATTTCCTCGAGGGGCTGCTCTAATATCCATCCTCAATCGAAACGCTCTTCGGCTGCTCGACTTGGATTTTTAGCCGGAATACCATAAATGGGAAATATCTTTGAAAAGTGAAAGGATGCTTATCCGAAATGGACGATGATAAAAAACATTAAGTAGTTTTCGGAAGGAACTCCGTTATGGCACAAATTAAATTTGTAAGGTTTCTATGGTCGAGAAAAGAAATCGCCTTTCTAAAAAAAGCCGGCAAGGCTACACAATTTGAGGCAGCTACAATGACCTCGAAGGTTCGCTATTATTGGTTTCTCCTGGCATGTTTTATTGCAGCATTAGTCAACGGAGCCGGCTGCGCTTCACATAGGTTCTCCTCCAAGGGCAAAGATTGGAAATCTCTATTCAATGGGAAAGACCTAAGTGGTTGGATTGTGAAATGTAAGCCGGGCGACAAAGACAAAGAATTCTGGAGTGTCGAAAGCGGAACCATTATAGCGGATTCCATGGGCAGAAAGAAACATGATTACGTTTGGCTGGTTACAAAGAAGGAGTACAGTGATTTTATTCTTCGTCTACGCTTTCAGGCTTATCGGGAGAGTCCGGGGAACAGTGGTGTCCAAATCAGAAGCCGGTATGACGACGAGGCAGGCTGGCTTGACGGCCCACAGATTGATATCAACCCGCCGGGGCCCTGGCGAACGGGTATGATTTGGGATGAAACACGAGGTGTAAAGCATTGGCTCTATCCGAAAGTACCGAAAGGCAAATGGGTTGATAAATCGATGGCAAATCCGGAACTTGTCTTCTACTATAGCGATGAGGGAACCGGCTGGAACGAACTCGAAATTACTGCTGTCAGCACCAGATTAAGCGCCATCCTTAACGGTGTAAAAGTGATGGAATACGACGGCGAGGGTGTTCTCAATGACGATGTACACAAAAGTCGAAACGCTGGGCTAAACGGACATATAGCATTGCAAATCCATACAAACGACGAGCTAAAAATCCGCTTCAAAGACATTTATATTAAAGAACTTTCGAATTCCAAGGTCGAAAAATGAATCAGCATAATATTGCCTAATCGGAGAGAGAAAAGATATGAAGAGCATTGACTTGCGAAGCGATACTGTAACATTACCGAGTTCAGAAATGCGGGAGGCCATATGTAAGGCTGAGCTTGGCGATGACGTTTTTGGTGAGGACCCAACCATCAACCGGTTTGAGAAGATGGCTGCGGAACGAGTGGGCAAGGAAGCGGCTCTTTTTGTGGCCAGTGGAACGATGGGTAATTTGGTATGCAGCCTTACCCATTGCGCCCGCGGTGAAGAAGTAATCCTGGGTGATAAGTCTCATATGTTTCTTAATGAAGCCGGGGGGATGTCAACTTTGGGTGGAATTCATCCACATACCGTTGCCAATCAGCCGGACGGCACTATACGGCTGGAGGACATCGAGGGTGCAATACGAGGCAGTAACGTACACTTTCCCCGCACGCGATTGATTTGCTTAGAGAATACCCACAACAGTTGCAACGGAGCCGCCCTACCGGCTGAATATATCGATTCGGTGGCAGCGCTGGCCAAACGCCATGATCTTTTATTGCACCTGGATGGCGCCCGTATATTTAACGCTGCTGTTGCTCTTGAAGTAGACGTTAAGGAATTAACACGTAGTGTGGATTCCGTTAGTTTTTGTCTTTCTAAAGGGCTTTCGGCGCCGGTGGGTTCGGTGGTTTGCGGCAGCAGTGTATTCATCGCCGAAGCACGACGAACTCGTAAGGTATTAGGAGGTGGAATGCGTCAGGCCGGCATCATCGCGGCAGCCGGTATCGTAGCTGTGGAAAAAATGGTGGAGAGGCTAAAAGAAGACCATGCCAATGCGAGACGTCTGGCTGAGGGAATAGACAAAATAGAAGGACTGTCAATTGATTTAACGGTGGTGCAAACAAATATCATTTATTTCGAATTAGTAAGTGACAAAATTGACGTTGAGGCTTTTCTAATGCGGCTTGGGGAAAAAGGGATTAAGCTGCTGCGTATAGGGGGACCACGCCGTTTTCGAGTAGTGACTCATTACGGCATTGAGGCCGAGGATATAGATGTGACTTTAAAGGCTCTGAAGGAGGTCATGAAATCATCGTAGTTGAGTCGTGAAGCAGTTATGACCTCACAGGAAAGGTGATAGCACAGACCTGTTTTCTCCTATTTGTCCTCCTCCTCTTTTTTGCCGCCCAGGATACCTTTGATGAGATCTGTGGATTTCTTCAAAGTGTCTTTCAATTCGCCGGGTACTTTATCGCCAAGCTCTTTGTCAATTTTTTCGCCGAGTTTGCTATCAATCTCCTTGATGAGTTTTTCCTTACCGGCTTGGATCAAAGCCTTTTTCAATTCGTCAGTTAGTCCTTTGACATCAAATACCAATTGTGGCTCGCTGACAGGACCGACAATCCTTATTGTTGTCTTGAGGTCTTTTAAGGCACCAAATGCTTCCGACGTTGTATCTGAGCCCAGACCCAAGACACCTTTTCCCTGACCTTTTGCCTGAAGATTACTGATGTCAATATCGGCGGTGAGATCGACAATCTCATTCGTAGCAAAACCATTGAATTGACCCGAAGCAATGCCGGAGGTGAATATCAAGCCTGCGTTTTTACTCAGAGAAGATTGTATTTTTGCCATATCGAAGCCACCAAAGGTTCCGGTTAGCTTTGGGATTTTATCTTTTGAGCCGTAGTCGATTGTAACTTTTATGGAGGCAGAGGTATCAAGTGATTTTATATCAAAAGTAACCGGCAACTTTGCAGCCCTTGGTGCATCACTTACATTTGATAGAAGAATCTTGCTGTTTCCGAAGGTAGGGGAAGGTATTTGAACATTATCGAGTATGACATTTTTAGCCAATATTCGCGTTGATGCAGGCATGACAGCCTGAGCCCGAAGATAATCAAGATACTTTTGTGGTACCTGTTTCGGCTGAGTTGCCGTTTTCTCAGCATCTTTTTTTGGCAGCCATTTACGAAGTTTGGCGAGTTTTTCTTTAAGTGCTTTGGCATCTTTTACATAAGTTTCAAGTTTTGCCAGATCAGTTGGATCTACTTTGAAATTACAGGGGTCGAAAACGGCCGGCTCCTCTTTTGTAGTAGTTTTATCCACACTGCCCGGAGCCGAGCGTTTTTGGTTGAACTTGACATCGGAGACTCTGACTTCCTCCATTACAACCCTGCCCAGCAGCAAGTTATAGATACTTGCATCGGCAGCGACTGTGTCAATGGTGAGTTGGTTAAAATTGGGATTTTCCGGGTCGGTAACATCTATTCCTGAGACAGAAACAGCCCCCTTCAGTGCGGAGAGTTCGAGGTCGTCGAGGCTTACTTCGGCGCCATTGGCCCGCGTCATAGCACCGGAGGCATAATCTTTGATTGTACTGTCCTTTATTACGGTTGTTGCAATTATAAAACCGATAAGCAATAAAACGGCCAATGCAACACCAGGTTTTCGAATGTATTTTTTTTTGGCGGTGAAGAGCGACTTTGCGTCCTTGGTGCGCTTACCAATGAGCAGTCTATCCAGGATTCGTACCCACCGATTGGAATACCATTTTTTGAATTTATCCGAGCCTTCCTCGAGTTTCAATAACATGCGGCGAAAGCTTAGTACGGAGCGCGCCATGAGCAATCCGGCGATGGCGCCGATAACTGGACCGAGGAGGACAGTAGAGGCCACGGAGTATTTGCTGAAATCGGTCAGACCTATGACCGGTATTTTGGCCAACAATCTTAAAAGAAAAGACAGATAAGTCTGTACCCAGGCGCCGACGTGATAGAGTACCGGTGCAGTTGAAAAGCAGAGAGCTTTTCCTATACCAGCCGACAATAGAAAGAGACCCACGTGAACATTCAATACTAGCACAAGTATTACTAAGATAGTGTGAAAGCCGGAAAAGCCCGGCATGAGTCCAAACGAAAAACCAAGCATAATGGAGAGGAAAATGAAGACAGGGGAAACGCCGCCACGGAGAATCGCAAGAAATTTTTTCACAAATCGTGGAAGAATCATATCAGCACCTCATTTTTAATAAGTAATAAGATCAATTCTGAAATTGTTTACATTGCGTAATTTTACCAAGTAACAGAGGTATGTGGCAAATAAAATTGCATTTTCAATAAAACCTTTGCTTATTATGCGAATAAGACAGATTTATAACACAATAAATCTTGCGGCTGGTTCGAGATATACACCAACAAAAACAGAATAAGTATTTTATCCTGAAAATTCTCGACTTGTGTCAAAGAAGTAGTAGAATAATATCGGCATGGATTGGCCCCATGCAATAAGAAAATAATAGTTATCTTCTTATTGTGGGCGTGAGAATGTTACATTAGTGCTGCTGAGTATGGATTAGAGCATCAAAACCCGGAGATTGTTTGAAAGGACATGACAAATGAATATTGTGAAAAATGCTACTCTATGGTCTTTGTTGATATTGGTATCGCTTGCTGATTTAGGTTGCAGTAAGAAGGAAGAGGAGAATGAACCTACAGCTAAACCGTCATTTTATACCAAGGTCAAGACCGAAGCCGAGCAGCAAGAACCTGATGCGCTACGTATGGAGGTGATTAAATACAAAGAAGAGATAACCGCCAAAAAGCTCGAACTTGAAGAACTCAGAACTAAGCTTCAGACGGTTCCTTTCGAAGAAATATTGGAAGAGGACGCAAAAAAACTTGAGGAATTAAACAGGTCTATAACAACACTTAAGAAACGCTATGATATCTACCTCCAAGAGCTGCGAGATAAAGGAGGGGACACGTCCGGTTTAGAGATATAGACAGGCAAAAATATCTATTTTTTGTTATTTACCTGTCATTTATTAGGACGGCCTCATTTACCACGTATTCAATGTTGCCATGATATAACGATCTTCAAGGTGTAAAAAGGCCAAAGGCAATTCCATCAGAAAGAGGCAATACATCACTGTATTAGATCATCTTCTCAACGATTTAGCTGCACTTGTAAAGGTGTGTGAAGTGCAGAAAAGTTGCCATAGTCCCAGAAATATCAAATCCCTCAATCCATTTTCCATATGATTTTCTGCCATTTAGCGTCCGGAAATAATGCAACTGTGGACTTTATAGGGTATATGCAATCATTTTATGAACCATCGTTTTGTTATTAAAATTGTGGATAAGTATGAGATAAAGTGCCTTTTTGAATTTGTCGACATATATTTATTGCATTAACAGTTATAGCTTCGGAGTAAAAGATGGTCTTGAAATATATGATCACAGACACTGATTTGGCCGAGGGTGGATTAGGTCCGCCCGAAAAAGAAGACGATAAGCCAAAAGCAAGAGCTAAGCCGTCCGAGAAAAAGGTTGTTTCAGACTGGCGCAGGGGGACTGGTACTCCAAAATGGGCAGATAGGTCATCCAGAAGAAACACAAAATTATGGTTTTTTCTGTTTGCTGTCGTAGTATTAGGCGCAGTCGGTTATTATCTTTGGAGTGCCGATCTATTATCACCTGCTTTGGATATTTTACCCACTAAAGTCAAAGTTACAGCGATAGTATACGGCGAGGAAAATGCATCCGCTATTGTTAACAGCAGTGTCGTTCGCGAAGGAGATGTTATAGAGGGTTATAAGGTCGTCAAAATACACAGAGAGGAAGTTGAATTTGAGAAGAAGGGCAAGAGATTCACAAAAAAAATAGATAAATAGCTGAAACTTGGCTGTAAAGAAATCGTTTGATATCTTATTTAAAATTATATCCGCGAAATCACACTGTTGAATAAATCATGAGGCTATACTGTTACCTGCTATCGTGGAGTGTTTATGCTCTCTCGGAGACAACAAACTAAAGATAAAAATATTTCAGGTAATAATGAGCGCAGTGGAGAACTTCTACGTCACCTTGGGATGTTCACTCAACTGGCTGATGAGGGAATAGCCACATTTGATCTGAAAGGCACCATCCACTTTGTCAATATGGCATGGGCAAAGATGCACGGCTATAAGTCGAGTAATGAATTGCTTGGCAAAAAGATTAGCCTTTTTTATACAAAAGAACAAATGAAGTCCAATGTCATTCCCCTGATGGAGGAAACCAAACGTAAAGGCTCCGCCACCGGAACCCTGGAAAATGTGCGAAGAGACAATACAACATTCCCAATCCAGATGAAGACGTCTTTGTTGAGAGATCAGAAAGGTCAAGCCAACGGATTGATTGTTATTATTACAGATATCTCTGAGCAAAAGCGGCTTGAAGAAGCGGCTACCGGGCCCGGTAAACAGGATGAAGAATTGAAGGAGCAAATCGAGCAACTTAAACAACAAATCGAAGAACATGAGAAAGCAAAAGAAGACCTTAAGAAGCAAGCGGTTGAATTAACGACCACAAACAAACAATTCCAACAACAAATTGTGGAACTTGAGCAAGCAGAGGAAAGTCTCAAGAAGGAAGCAGCCGAGTTATCAACAGCCAACGAACAACTCAAAGACAAAGTTATCGAACATGATGTAGTTGGGGAAAGTCAAAAAAAGGAGAGAGAAGGGTTAGAAGCCGTCAATGAACAACTTCAAAAACAAATCTCAAAACACGAGCAAGCCGAAGAGAGTCTGAAGCAGAAGGCAGATGAGTTAAAATCTGCCAACGAACAACTCAAGAAACAAGTTACAGAATACGAGCAAGCCGAGAAGAGTCTTAAGCAGGAAGCAGATGAGATAAAAGCCGCCTACGAACAACTCAAGAAAAAAATCACAGAGCTTGACAAAAGCAATGAAAAGACACAGAAAAAGACTAAAACAACTGAGTCAATGGATGAATCTGAACAGATGGGCAGACTACTTGACACTGAACAACTAAAATCCATAGCTGAACTGGCCAAACGACTTAGATAATATGCTTTCAACGGTGATATAGATGTAATGCATTTATAATATGAATACCAACACAGAAAGTTAAAAACCGTGATTTGTCAGCTTAGGCATTCACTGCGAGCCCTTGCTTCAGCAATGAGCCTGAGCATCTGGTCCGCCTGATGCTGAATTGCGGGGTCCGGATTTGTCACTCTCGAATTCCACTTGTTGTACTCTCTATTTAGCTGCTGGCGAGTTTTTTCTTTGCTCATATCAGCACTCAGGCCAAGTATAACTTCCTGGTCGGTTGCTTCATGCATACCAACGGGGAGGATTTTTTCCACCATGTCCCGAAACCTGTCCATGTCAACTTCAAGCCATTCGGCGAAGTTCTTCATAAGAACCATTTCTTCAGCGGCAGCTACACCGTTTGCCTGCACCACATGCAGGCAAAGGTCCAAAATATCGTAGCGTTCAGCAAGGGGCACGATTTCCACGATTTCTTTACAAATCTTATAAGCGTCGAGCTGATTGCCATTAGAGAAAAAAGCAACGGTTTTATTTAAGGCCTTTTCGAGTTTACGTCTGTCTTTATCAGAGGAGTGAGCATAATCAAGATTGTTTCTTGCCCAGCTTTTAATGATTTCTATCTCGCAGTCATAAAGTTTTCTATCCGCAGCACTCACGGCAAAAGCCAGTGCCACCGCCAGATTTTTCGTTCGTTTGACATTTTCATGTAAATCGATATATCCAAGATCATTATTGTCATAATTAAAAGAGCATTTTGCACAGGCAAGCACTTGACTGTTACTTTGGGATATTATTGTGGTCGTGCACTGCAGGTTTCTTCTTCCTTTGTGCGGAAACATCAACCAGTCAATATGTAATTGCGCAACGGAAGTCCAATCTGACAAAGTGGTGACTTGCTTGGGTATTTTGCCAAGACCAGCACTGTAGCAAAATGCCGGCGAATCCTGTGATTGCCATTCTTTCAGGCGGCTGCGGACCGGTTTGGCTTCATAAGCTTCGTCAGTGACATCAGCAAGTGAAATTTGCAGCGTTGTATAATGCATATCAGAAGGTGTGCGAATTATGCCTCCGATTTGCACTGTAAAAGCATCAAAATCGCAATCTCCTTCCTTCTGCCGGGTTAATTGAATCCGACAATTAAATGCTTCCGGATCGGGTAATTCAGAAGGCTCGGTGTTCTGACTGCATCTATCCTTGCACATAATTGGAAATTCTGCGCGGCTATCAGAATCCTTGGTTATAAAGTTAGAAAAAAACCGTAATATTCTTATTTGACCAGTCAAATCAAGAATAATAACAAGTATAGCAGTAAGTATCACAATCAGAATTGGAATCAAAATCTGCACCATTGACACACCAATCGATATTGCTATTTGACCTTGATTTTCTCCAATTTTTTGCTCTTTTCTTTTTCTTCCGTCATGTTACCGTTTTTGTCCAGGCTGCAATCTACTTCAAGGGTTCTTCCTGACTCGACGTCTTCAAACTTACAGTGCATTCTCTGGTTTACATCATAGCTGTAAGTAACTTTAATCGGCCGTTCCGCAGGCCTGTCCGGAGGCAGTTGGAACTTATGTGTTGCAATCTTAGTTACATACTCAGGGGCCGAATCTTCGCCCTGACTTATGGTTACCTCAAGCTCTGTTTGCCCCTCAGAGACAGTATAAAACATCTGAGTTGCCTCGCAAGGCAGGGGTGTGTTTTTCTTGAGAATGATACGATTCTGAATTATACGTCTGCCGGTCTCATTGTCAACAGGAGCACAAATTGTGCCATAACTGTGATTGCAGACATCCGTGAGGTTAATATCTTTGAGTCCGTTCGATATTCCAACCGGCACATCCTCCGGTTTCTCTCTAAGCATTGTCAACCCAGCTTGTAACGCAGCACCAAGCGCAACGCATTCGTCAACATTGACCGCAGTTTCAGGCTTAAAACCGAACGTTTTTTCCAGGTGTTTCAGGACTAATGGAATGCGAGTGCTGCCTCCCACTAACAGTACTTGGTCTATATCAGAAGGTTTAAGTCCTGCCTCATCAAGAACCACTTCGACCAAGATATCCGTGCGTGCTATCAATGAAGCAATGGTTTCTTCGAACATCTCTCTTTTTATTTCCACTCTCATGTTACCAGCTGGTCCATAGAGCATTTTCTTTGCAGAAACCCGGCGTGATAATGTCTTTTTAATATCCTCGGCATCGTCTTCATACTTTGCTCTGTCCTCGTCAGAGGTGATGAGCCCGGCACCGAATTTGTCCTTGTAGCTTTTCTCCATAATCTCTAAAATCTTCTGGTCGAAGTCTGCTCCACCGAGTGCATGGTCGCCCTGTGAACAAACAATCTGCATTTGATGTCCTTTTACGTCCATTATTGTTACATCAAATGTTCCACCACCAAGGTCATATACGAGTACTTTTCCGGAAACGTCGCGTGTAGTGGCATAATACAAGGCGGCAGCAACTGGTTCATTTACAATTCCAACCACGTTAAGACCGGCGGCAGTCCCTGCATCCATTGTTGCTTTTCTTCGTACTTCATCAAAGTGAGCAGGAACAGAAATGACGGCATCGCAAATTTCACCATGTTCGGATGCACACTCCTCTTTAAGTTTTTTTAGTATCAGAGCAGATAACTCCACAGGTGTCCAGTCCTTTCCATCAATAGTCTTGCAATAATTCGCATCTCCCATGTGGCGTTTTATCCACCGAATTGAGCGTTGAGCGTTCAGAAGCCTTGAGTTGACAGCCTCAATACCTACCCGAACTACATCCGAGTTCTCTTCGTCGAAGAAAATCGCGGACGGCGTGAGTCTCTCTCCGTCAGCATTTGGGATAATCTCCGGTTTGCCGATACTATTCAGAATCGCTAACGCTGAGAATGTTGTTCCAAGATCTATACCTACTATATTAGTTTTCTTGGGCTCTTGTTTAGCCATGTTATACCCCTTCTTCCTCATTTGGGTTCCAATTATTCGATATTCTACCTTTTTTTCACAGACTTAACCATACAGCATAACCTGGGCTGGTCTTACTACTTTTACATTTTCTTCATCAATAAAAAAATGATAACCGGGTCTTATTATTTTCGCGATTTTTCCTTTTAGATTTTTATTATCGCAGCTCTCTTTCCCTTTAACAGCCTCTGCATACTTTTCCTGCCCGTGATAATCACTGTTTAATTCTGGTTCATACTGTTCAACGCCACTTGACTCGAGAGCAAAGAGCATCTCATCCCTTATTTCCTCAAGGTCTGCGACATCCATATCCTTGTCCAATAACTGACTAATACGTTTCTCAAGATTATCAATACAACGAATAACACGCAGGCAAAAAGTCTTTGTTATGTTCCAGTCATATCCGTCCTGAAGTTTTGTCAGCCTGTCCTGTTGCGAGGAAGCGTATTCGCGAATGGCTGACACCTGCTGAGCGAGTTCACTAAGAGTGTTGTTGATTGGCTCTGAATTCTCAATAGCTCTTTGCTTCACACCTTTGGCCATCTGCCTGGATTCTTCCATCTGTTTTTCTAAATTTTCGGTTTTCTCTTTGAGCGAGTCCTCAAGTTTGTCACCTACATTTATATTTTCCGCTGCTTTTTCTAATGACTTCACGAGTTCTATGGATTGTTCATCCGGGGGAGTTAAAACGGCTGTCTGTTTGTCAGAATTCTTTTCATAAGTTTTCCAGCCCGATTTCCCGACTAATGCTTTTGTCTGTTTCTTATCTTTTAGCCGTAATCCTCGACGTCGTTCCTCCCTCTGGCCCATAGTTATTCCATCTCTCGCAAAAACTCCGATTTTTTCGACTTTGTCTTTTTCTCCTGATTTACTTTCGGCTTTCACCGCTTTGTCAGTTTCAGCCCTAACTGCCCTTCTCCCTTTAACCTTTGCCTTGGCTTCGACATTAGGTCCGACTTTTTCTTTGTTCCGGAATTTTGCTCTTGCTTTCTCCCTGGGCTTGTCCACTTTTTCCTCGTCAGCATTTGCTTTTTTCCCGGTTCTTACCTTTACACCTGTACCGACTTTAGCTCGGGCCGATTTTTTTTCTGTCGACCCAGATTTTCTTTCATCTTCTAAACTTGTATTAGCTCCAATATCAGCCATGACCATAGCCTTATCCTTAGTTATTATTTGTTCTCTTGTAAAAACCTGGGTCGCTTGCTTATCCTTGTTTTGGCTTTGGCTTCCGGAACCAAAAACGGCAGATTTTTTAAGATTAGGAGAAGCTTTCATAAAAATCTGATAGACCCAAAATATCAAGCAATAAGTAATAATCGCACCGCCCGTAAACGCACATACTATAGAGCCGGTAAAAATGTATCCCCTAATCTGTCTTTTCTTTTTATATTCCCTTAATTTTATCCGCCAATCTTCGCCGTAAAGAATGTCGGCAAAGGGATTGGCTTCCTTTTTGCCTGTGGCCAGTTTATCCAGGTCTGCATTGAGTCTTTCCTGCTGCTCTTTTCGCAACTGGTCGTCTGTTTTGCCTTTCCCATACTTGTCCAGCCACCAGGGTAAGTTTGCCCGCTGCTCCGGAGGTAACTGCAACCATTCATTGTATTGCTTTAGATACTCCTCCGGATCTGATCCATACTTCGACTTATAGTAAACAGCCCTTTGTCGGTCCTTGTTGTTCTCTACGAGTACCCATCCAAGCACAACGCTGCCAGTAACTAATATTAATAAACCAAGTTTAACATATTTCTTAAACATAATCTCAAATCTAAGTCTACCATTATTTCACGTCATATATTCCATCTATTCACTCTTGTTACTCCTACACTGAACCGGTTTTAAGTTATTCTCTGAGACGGATTCCGAAGTTTCGTCACATACCTCTGTAACACGGAGTACTTCTTCTATTGTGGTCAAGCCCTGCTCGACCTTCTTAACGCCGTCTTCAAACAAACAATTCTGACCGCTCCGGCGAAAAACGCTGCGCATATTACTGACCGAAGAATCCTTGTTAATCATGTCCCGGAACTTGTCATCAATAACCAACAATTCGTAGATACCCATCCTGCCCAAATAGCCGGAACCACGACAATCGTCACAGCCGCTGCCGGTAAAAAGCTGTTTGGCCTTGATTCCGGAATTAGCTATGTGCCTGCGGATATTTTCCGGAACCTTGTATTCGGTTTTGCACTTCGGGCAAATCTTCCGGACCAATCGCTGAGCAAGGACCGCATTCAATGATGCCGCTATCAAATACTCATCGATGCCGATATTGACCAATCTGGTGATGCTGCTGGCCGCATCATTCGTGTGCAGCGTCGACATGACCAAATGGCCTGTCAAAGCAGCCTGAACAGCGATTCGGGCCGTCTCGTTGTCACGAATCTCGCCAATCATCATCACATCAGGGTCCTGACGCAGCAAGCTCCTCAACGCCGTGCCAAAGTCAAGACCAATCCTTTCACTGACTTGAACCTGATTGCAGAAATCAAGCTCATACTCAACCGGATCCTCTACAGTCGATATGTTTAACTTGTCACCGTCCATCTGACACAGAGACGAATACAGGGTCGTGCTCTTGCCGGAACCGGTAGGACCTGTGACAAGTAGAATCCCGTGAGGCAGGATAATTTGTTGCTTAAAGGCCTCGCAGACATCAGGCTCCATGCCCAGTTGCTCGAGATTCCTCATAACCGTTTGACTGTCCAGAACACGGATAACCACTTTTTCTCCATGATTTGTCGGAAGCGTAGAGATACGCAGGTCAACTCCCCTGCCGCCGACGGTAACCTTGATTTTGCCGTCTTGAGGGAGGCGTCTTTCGGATATATCGAGATTGGACATAATCTTAATTCTCGAAATAATCGCTGGATGCATTTTCAGCGTCGACCGCGTTGTATCAAAAAGTACGCCGTCTATGCGGTATCTTACCTTTGTAAACTTTTCTTTGGCCTCGATATGAATGTCACTGGCACCTTCCCGTATTGCATTGCTAATCAGATAATTTACGAATTTAATAACGGGCGACTGACCCGCCATTTTCTCGAGGTCTTCAAGGTCATCCTGCTTTTCCTTGACAACCTCCACATCGGACAAATCGCTGATGGCATCATCAAGTTCATAATCAATGTTTTCTTTCTCGAAGGTTTCGCAGACCTTTTTTATGTCTTCATCCGGACACACGAGGACCTCAACGTTCATCTGTGTCTGCCTTTTAACATCTTCAATAACAAAGAGGTCGGCAGGCTCGCTTGTCGCAGCCAACAGAGTACGGCCCTTCATCGCAACCGGCATAATGTGATTGCTTTTTATGTAACCAAGCCCAAGCTTATCAAATGCGTTCCTGTCTACTTCCTGCGATTTAATTCGCCGAAACTTTAATCCATACAAGCCCGCTTTTGCCATTGAAATCAGCGGTCCGTCAGCTAATTTCAACTCCCTTATTATTTGAGTAATATCAGAGCCTTTTTTTTCCACCTGCAGTTGTCGTACATCGGAAAGTTGGGCATCGCTGATTTTTCCCATATCGTAAAGAACATCAGCAACATCGCGGACATGGGCAGGAGTGTGCTCTTGAGGACTATACAGGTTTGAGAGACCACAGATTTCTTCGTTAGGATCGTTTGGAGAGCTGTTACTGTGATTCTCTACTGTGCTTGTCTTATTTTGTCTAAATCCCAAAAACCGTTTCATAATTCCGTCAATACCTACAAAATAACAATCATATTTTAAGCGTATAGCTGGACACTTCTGTTTCCACCGATAATAACTCAGGCGCGTTTGTTCTGTTTCCTTTAATTATTAAAGGAAACACCGGCCTTAGCTTCGTAACTGTTAAATAAAATATAAAAAATAATTCCATTCTCACCAAATATGACGATGGCACGAAATCAGCTATTTTCATGCGTCCGATAGACATTCCCCACAATGCTTTTCATCGTACATCGGCCAATATCAGTTGAAAATTCAGTATAGATTTAGTAGCATATGGGGATTGGAGGTCTTTACAGGCTCTTAATTCGTCTATATAGGACATTCCGGTTAATATAAATGGAAAGGATTTCAAGTATCCTCAGGCGGTGTACGACTAATATAAATGGGAAGGCCTCAAGCGTTCCCATACGGAATGTATGGATTTAGATGATGTGTATGGGAATAAAAGATTCTTTTGCATGAAAGAGGGTTTAAAATGAATCGTCTACTTGTTTTATGTATTTTGGCTGTTTTAATCGTAAATACTGCATTTGCCCAGGGTGAAGCGAGGCTAATGCGGTTTCCAACAATTCATGAGGACCAAATCGTCTTTACGTACGCCGGAGACCTCTATAGTGTCAGCTCAGCCGGGGGAGTGGCCCGTAAGCTAACGAACCATGAGGGCTTCGAAATGTTTGCTCGTTTTTCTCCAGATGGGAAATATCTGGCTTTCACGGGCCAATATGATGGCAATACGGAAGTATATCTGATGCCTGCCGGTGGTGGTGTGCCCCTACGCCTGACCTACACGGCAACGCTTGAACGCGATGATGTGTCCGATCGGATGGGTCCCAATAACATTGTTATGGCATGGAAACAAAACGGCAGACATATTATATTCCGCTCACGAATGCGTTCATTCAATTCGTTTAATGGACAGCTCTATGCTGTTTCCAAATCGGGGGGCCTTGCTGAAGAACTGCCCCTTCCCCGCGGCGGCTTTTGCTCCTTCTCGTCTGATGATAAGAAGTTAGCTTATAACCGGATATTTCGTGAATTCCGCACGTGGAAACGCTATCGCGGCGGCATGGCCGATGATATCTGGATTTACGATTTCGATACTAAAAAAATTGAGAATATCACCAATAATGACGCTCAGGATATTATCCCTATGTGGAGAGGTGATAAAATCTTTTTCCTATCCGACCGTGATAAAAATAAGCGTATGAACCTTTTCATTTATGATGTCAATAGTAAGAAAACCAGGAAGTTAACGAATTTCAAAGATTTTGATATCAAATTTCCGTCGTTGGGTAAGAGAGCAATTGTATTTGAAAACGGAGGCTACATTTACCGCTTTGACATCGAGAGTGAAAAATATGAGAAAGTGACTATATACATTAAGGAGGATTTAAGCGGCGGAAGAAGCGGCATTGTTAATGTTGCAGACAATGTGACCAACTATGAAATCGGACCGGATGGCAAGCGTGCCTTGTTTGGCGCCAGAGGAGACATATTTACTGTCCCTGCCAAATACGGTGCTGTCCGCAATCTAACGGATTCGCCGGGAATTCATGAACGGAATTCCAAATGGTCACCGGACGGCAGATGGATTGCCTACGTATCTGACGCATCCGGTGAAGATGAAATCCATATCATGCCTCAGGACGGCAGCGGACGGGCAAAGCAAATCACAAGGAACGCTGAAACCTATAAATACAGTATCGAATGGTCGCCGGATAGTAAGAAGATTCTGTGGGCAGACAAACGATTACGTCTGAGATTTGTAAGTATCAAGAGCGGTAAGATCACCGAAGTTGATCAATCCGAAGCATGGGAATTCAGGCGCTATTCCTGGTCTCCCGACAGCAGGTGGATTGTTTACGTAAAATCTGAAGTGGGAGCAATGGACAAGATTTATCTTTATTCGCTCAAAGAAAACAAATCTTTTAAACTGACCGACGGGTGGTATTCGGCATCCAGTCCTGTCTTCAGTTCAGACGGAAAATATGTCTTCTTTACTTCCGATCGGGATTTCAATCCGATTTACAGCAGGACCGAATGGAACCATGCCTACCAGGACATGTCTCGAATCTACCTGGTTACGTTGGCAAAGAGCACCGATTCTCCATTCAAACCTCGAAGTGACGAAGTGGAGGTGAAGAAAAAAGAGAAAGTCAAAAAGCCGGACGCTGAAAAGGCTGATCCGAACGAAGATTCGAAAAAAAAGAAGAAAGACAAAGATGAAAAGAAAAAAAAGAACATCATAGTGGAAATTGACGGCATTAAAGACCGCATTGCCGTGCTGCCCATAGCAGTTTCGAGTTACTACAATCTGAACTCGGTTGGCGATTACCTGTATTACAATCGAAGAGGGAGCGAAGACAAAGAAACCCAGTTGCAGATGTATGACCTTAAGGAACGAAAGGAAACCGAGCTTGGTGATATCAGCGGCTATGAGATATCGGCCGACCAAAAAAAGATGCTGGTTGTTTCGGGCGGAAAATATGCAATTATCGATTTGCCCAAATCAAAAGTCGACATCAAAGAAACATTGGACCTTTCCGGCATGGAAGTACGACTTGACAAAAAAAAGCAGTGGAGGCAAATCTTTAACGAGTGTTGGCGGCAGATGCGGGAATTCTTCTATGTTCCTAATATGCACGGCGTTGACTGGATGGCTATGCGTGAACGCTATAGACCATTGGTCGCTCATGTGAATCACCGGGCTGATTTGACTTATATCATCGGTGAGATGATAGGCGAATTGAATGTGGGCCATACTTATGTGGGCGGCGGAGAATATCCCAAACCGGAAAGAATAACAATAGGTCTCCTTGGAGCTGAGATTGTACGTGATGAAAAATCCGGATATTACAGGATCGAAAAGATATTACGCGGGCAAAACTGGGACAAAGCTGTCCGTTCGCCATTAACCGAAATCGGGGTCGATGCGAACCATGGCGATTTTATTCTCGCTATAGACGGCAAATCTACCGCCGATCTCGATAACATTTACGAGTTACTTCTCAATAAAGCGGGGAAGCAGGTTACCTTGAAGCTCAACTCTAAACCTGCGAAGAAAGGCAGTCGAGATGTAATAGTCGTGCCAACAAGCAGTGAAGAGAAGTTGTATTATTACGAGTGGGTACAGACCAATATTGAGAAAGTAAGCGAAGCAACCGATGGAAAGGTCGGGTATATTCATGTGCCTGATATGGGGCGTTATGGGCTGAATGAGTTTGTGAAGCATTTTTATCCACAAATTCGTAAAAAGGCATTGATTATCGACGTGCGTGGAAACGGCGGCGGGAACGTCTCGCCTATGTTGATCGAGCGGCTTCGGCGTGAAATTGCCATGATCGAATTCGCGAGGAATACTGCACCGCAACCGGATCCGTATAGTATGATATATGGTCCCCTGGTATGCTTGGCGGATGAATTTTCCGCATCGGACGGCGATTTGTTTACATATCAGTTCAAGAAGTATAAACTCGGAAAAGTAATCGGTAAACGAACATGGGGAGGTGTTGTTGGAATTCGCGGTACCCTGCCCTTGCTGGATGGCGGTTATTTGCGCAAACCGGAATTTTCACGCTACGATGTGGAAGGCAAAAAATGGATCATCGAAGGCTACGGAGTCGAACCGGATATTTACGTTGATAATGATCCTGCTAAAGAATACGCCGGTATTGATGAACAATTAAATAAGGCTATCGAAGTTATTCTTGAAGAACTGAAGACTCAGGAAAAGGAGATACCACCGCTACCCTCCTACCCTGTTAGATAATGTGAGGATTACGAGTCTAAGCATCTCTACTCTGATGATGATTTCATATCATTACAATCGTGACATCTCTTGTTCAGTAAACTTGATTATCTCGTTCATCATCAGGACAGACTGGTGCGGGTAAAGGCCCACCGCAGTCTCCGCTGAAAGCATGACAAAGTCCGTGCCGTCCATAATGGCATTCGCAACATCGGTAACCTCCGCACGCGTGGGTCTGCTGTGTTCGGTCATATGTTCCAGCATTTGAGTGGCTGTAATGACGAACTTTCCCGCGGCATTACATTTCCTTATTATTCTCTTCTGGATGCAACACCCATATCACCACGAGCTATCATTATACCATCAGCGGCTTCTATTATTTGATCTATGTTCTTTATCGCTTGTTTATTTTCGATTTTTGCTACAATCCTGCAATCAGGTAAGCCAGGCTTTATCAGTTCAGCGGCTTCGAGAACATCATTTACATCCCTTACAAAGGACAGGGCAATATAATCCACCCTGTGTTTTAGACCGAATTCGATACCCTTTTTATCTTTCTCGGTTATCCCTTCGAATTCAAGGTCCACATCGGGTATATTTATTCGTGCTCTTTACGCGGAGGATAAGGTTGCCATCATCAATGTAGATAAGTTGATCCGGCCTTATCCGGTTCAAATCACCCTGGTAATCAAATGGAATTGTTTTTGGGCCCTTGGCTTCGGGATCATTGGTTAACCATACGACTGTTCGATGTTTTAATAACTTTTCTTTATGGTCTTTGAACCGCCCTATCCTGATTCGAAAGCCTTCAAGATCCAGCATGATCCGAATATGCCTTCTATACTTTTTGTTTATCCCGCGGACAAGCTCTATGGATTCAAGATGCTTTTCCCGGCTGCCATGCGAACAATTTAGCCTGACTACATCCAGACCGGCTGTGAACATCTTTCGCAGGACAGTGTAATTACTGCTCGCAGGACCTAATGTGGCAATAATCTTCGTTCGAGGCATTATATCAAATTCCCAATTGCAATAGACTTTAACCTGAATTAGCTATATAGGCAAACACTATAGATTGTCATTTGTCAAGCAGTAAGGTTGGAATTTTCATTATTTGATAAGTTTTGAAAGCAGAGGTTGAGCATATTAACAAGCTGGAAATTGTTGCAATAGTCAAGGGAAAAGATTAAGATAGCGCATTCAATAATTCGTATTTATGTAGATGTGCCTTCTGAGGAGGCATCCGCTAAAACTGTTCAACATGGAACGTTTAGTATAAACCGGAGACAATATGGACAAGGACATTTTAAAAACAGTGTTAGTTACAGTATTGGTTTTTCTTTTAAATGTTACGGTTAACGGTGAACCTGACAAACGAAGAGGGACGCAACTTTTCTATCGTATGGTAGGGGCTCAAAATAATGCCCCTATTTTGCCCAAGACTCGTTCTGTCTGGACACAGGACAAACGTTGTGAAGTTGGTAATACGGGTATGGCGGACGAGGGATATACCGAGTATCCGTTTTGCTTTGGCTTGATGGATTTTAGCTTCGTCGAGCGCTATTCTATTTATCCAAGATTTGTTTCGGGAGCACAGGCCGATGAAAGTATCGTCAACACGGCGGATCTTGTCATCGACCATGTATATCAGCCTGATGGATGCGTCTGGGGATTCACAGGAAGGGAATTTGTGCAGACTTTTACCGCAACCGGAGATGAACTGGTAAGCATTACGCTGCTTGTTGCCTCCGAGCCTGCGACATTCAGGGCAGTTTTAATTGAAGGTGGTGCTGAGGGCAGGCAAATCGGGCCTACCAAAACCTTCTATTCGGGTCATTCTATGGAATGGGGAACAGCAAGGTGGACGGCAGGCCAGGCGAAATTGATTAACGGCAGGACCTACGGCATTAAAATGTGGCGAGAAGATGGTGGCAACTGGACACCTTATCTGCACTCTCTGGGCAATGCCTATGATGGAGGATTGCTTTATGTTGACGGCAAAGCGAGAGCAGGGACGGATATGGCTATCTGGATAGTAGAGGAACCAAAGGACCTTAAACGCGGGCTTGTCGTCGGCGCCGACGAAGAAGGCTGGGTATACAATAAAGACAGCGTTAGTTTTATTCCAAGAACACCAAATATCAAAATGATATGGCTGAACGTTTCGCCTGTCACGATGAACCCGCCGACCGCACATAACTGTTGTGACCTTGTAATTCGTGTCTGGGACCATAAGGGCAGGCTGGTTGCAGGCCCTAAAAGAAGTCTTGCGTGCGGGCCAATAAACGGCCCACACCCGGCACCGTTTATCTTTGCATCGGACGAATTTCCGGTTAATATCGGGCAAGTCTATCGTATAAACGCATACGCCGTTCCGCATAAAGCGTCTCTTCCAAAAGAAAAAGACATCAGGCTGATTCAACCTGCTGATTTCAATCTTCGTGTCTATGGGGAACCTCATCCTGGAGCACTGCCGGCAATATATAATTTAAAGGTCGATTTTCCAGAGTATAATACTTTGAAACTTTCATGGTCAGACACATTTGCGGCCCCTTCTCGAATAATAATCCAGGGAGACGGTATGAAAGGTGCCGGCAATAAGACACAACATGTCGACCTTGAAGAGGGAAAGACACAGGCTTTGATAAATGTCTGGCCGGGCCATACCTATGAGTTCAAGATAATTTCGACAGGTCCAACCGGCCTTGTATGGAGGACGCCTGTTTATCAAATCAGAGCTCCGCGGAAAGATGAAATTGAGGCTATCTTTCAAGCGGCCGCTCCGAATCCAAAGCAGTTTATTAATCTTGCGCCTCCCGGAATAGCAATCGGAGCGGAGGCTGAACCGATCCGTTATAAAAGAGCCGTGAAAATTGTAAACAACGATTTTGAGGAAGGCATAAAGGGGTGGAAAGCAACACCTTCAGGGATACTTGATGTACATGATGTCGGCTGGACGAGTAAATCGCCGACGAAGAAACATGGTATTAGTACCAAGTGGGGTGATAAGATTGCAGGCTTCACACATACCGCCGGATTGAAACGAGAGCAGGTTTTTGAGAAAAGTACTCTGAGCCAACAAATCAGTACGACGCGCGGTAATGTCTATCTTCTGGCGGCGATGATTCGTACACACATTAAGAATGGCCCTGTCACAGACAAACGCCTCAGGGGTGACGTGCGAGTTCGGCTCTTTGCAGATCCTAAAGGTGGTACGGATTATGAAGGGATTAATACAACACAATCGTACTGGACGGATAACAAGTGGATGAGATTCGAGCATCGATGGATCGCAGAAGAGGAAAAATCAACTATAGGCATGGGATTCTTTAGATGGCGAGACCTTGATTTTGCAGGAGCTTATGTAGACCATGTGCATGTTTATGATCTGGGCCCATCTCCGGCTGCTGCGGAAGCTCCACAGGCAAGATCGAAACAAGCATATTCTGTTGTTCTGACCGACCATCAAGTTGAGTCCGATGACAAGGTCGAGGCTTACCTGAAAGCCCCGCCGGGATACGTTATTACAGGGCTGGGTAGCCGGGCACACTATGACAATATCACTACAATGTGGTTGAAGGTCCAGCCGATTCTGCCGGATGGCACTTTAGGCGAAGCGGAAGAGCTAAGATACGGCTGGGAACCCGATGCGCATCTCGAAGCAAAGGTCCAACTACCTGCAGGATACGTTGCCACCGGTTTTGGTGCAGGCATTGCGCCGGAGTGGGATGTTAAACGACTGGGCGTATGGGCAAGACCCATAAGGGAAGATGGGACACTGGGTGAAGAAAAGCTGTTTCGAGGTGGAATTGACACCAAAAGCGGTTTCGAAAGAACTGTTCGTCTCGAAAAGGGTAGAGTGCTGACATCAGCAGGGCTTAATTGTATGCTAAATGATGTCAATGGCATAAAGGCAACATCTGCAAAACTAACAAAGACTGCCGAGGCACAGACCAAATCAAAATAAGCCGTCAGTTTGTAATAATTATTTCACCACATCTCTTGACACGAGTCAATTTCCTCCTTATCATTGTCGGAAAACTTACCTGGAGATAATATTATGAGAAACAGTACTTTACTAATTGTCTTAATAGCAGTATTGACTCTGTCCGGCTGTGCAGAAGAGTTGGCCATCAACAAACAAGAAACCATGCGTCTTGTGCACGACGTCTACTTTTTACCCTCAATGATAATTCCGAGGCCGCCCGGACAAAGCTCGTCAAGGATTGCTACAAATACCTGAGTAAACATCCCGGCGTCGTCTTTTTTGCCGCCGGAGAACTGGTCGAGGAACACAAACGTGACGTAAACATTCGCGACTGGGACGTCAGTCTCCATATTGTATTCAAAAACAAAGACTATCATGATCAGTATCAAAAAGCCTCCGATCACTACAAATTCATAGATGAGAACAAAGAAAATTGGAAGAGCGTCCGAGTTTTCGATTCATTCATCAAATAGCATAATCTATTTTCTTAGCCTCTTCTTTTAGGCAAGAATCCTGCATAAACAGTCTGAAGGAGCTAAAATCCCCACTCTTGCTCAATTCTATAAATCATGTTCCTTACGCATTTTGCAGTTAGTTCAACTCGCCTAAAGGGGCACAAGATAAAGCATTTCAAACTAATCATTGACTATGGATATGAAATGAGCTATTGTTGTTCGGGATTTTTTAGCGGAACATCCCAGCAAATCGTATAGGGACTTTATTGAAACGAGAAATGAAAAAATAAATTGGAAGGGCGTTGAAAATGGCAGAGGAATTAGCAATAAACGGTGGTACAAAGGCAGTAACGAATGAACTGGCTGGCTGGCCACAATTTGACGAAAATGCGATTAAGGCTGTTGAGGAGGTTCTAAGGTCCGGCAAAGTAAATTACTGGACAGGGCCCAGGGGGATGGAATTCGAGAAAAATTTCGCCGCCTGGCAAGGCAGTAAATACGCCATCAGTGCCTCAAGCGGTACTTCCGCCCTGCACATTGCGCTTTCGGCTTTGGGTATTGGGCCCGGTGATGAGGTTATCGTGCCCAGTTACACATTTATTGCCAGCAGTTTCTCGGTAGTTCAGGCCGGAGCGATACCGCGTTTTGCCGATGTAAATATCAATGACCATTGCATCAGCGTTGAGTCGGCTGAAAAGCTGGTCAACAAACGGACCAAAGCGATTATGCCGGTGCACCTGTATGGCAACGTCTGTGATATGGACAAGGTGACGGAATTTGCGAAAAGACATAATCTGTTTGTTATTGAGGACAATGCGGAGGCCTTTGGCGGCGTCTACAAGGGCAAAAAAACAGGTACTACCGGTGACATCGCTGCGTGCAGTTTCTGTCAGAACAAGACATTTACCACCGGCGGTGAGGGTGGTATGGTAACTACCGATGACGAAGAACTGGCATGGCAGGCAAGGA